>Ga0182030_10003881_pt1 | contig 31891 bp, 25 predicted proteins | sample 812S3MmetaG_FD_121299 | JGI IMG/M metagenome (GOLD analysis project Ga0182030, IMG submission 121299) | Permafrost microbial communities from Stordalen Mire, Sweden - 812S3M metaG (Illumina Assembly) | ecosystem: Environmental > Terrestrial > Soil > Wetlands > Permafrost | place: Sweden... | reverse complement strand
GTCATCCTAACCACGATACGCCAAGGGGATGATCGGACGGATGACTACGCCTTCGGCGCGATGATGTCGCTCGCGCCGGCCGAAGTTCAGAAAGCTACGCTTCCCGATGATCGCCTACAGCCATGGCGCTGAAGCTCAGCGGATCGGTGGCTCTGGTGCCCACCAGCATGCTCGACATCGCCTGCGTCAACAGCAGAGCGACGGCCAACCCCGCGGCGATTCCCACCGCGCTCAGCCGCAAGCCGTACCCGATCATCAGCCCGAAAACTCCCCTGGGTGCGGCGCCCAGCGCCATCCGCACGCCGATCTCGGCAGTGCGCTGGCGGACCACCGTGGATAGCACGCCATAAAGCCCCACGCCTGCCAGCAGCGCTGCGATCGCCGCGAAGGCAGCGATCAGCAGCAGCGAAAAGCGCGTGCCGGTCTGCGCGCGCTCCACCACCGCGTCCATGGTCTGCACCTGGGTCAGCAGCATGCTGCGGTCGAAACCTGCCATCGCCGCGCGGACCGGAGCTGTGTACCGGGCAGCGTCGCCCTGCGTCCGCACCGCCCATTCGCCGACCGCGCGGTTTCCCCAGTAGCTGTCGGGCAGGTAGGCCTGTTCGCGGCCTGGTTCGGCCAGCGAAGTGAGGCGCTGATGTGCCACCACGCCGACAATTTCGAACCACTCGGGATCGGTTGTGCGGAAGCGGCTCAGGATTCGCTGCCCTACGGCCTTGCCGCTCGGGAATGCTTTGGCCGCGAGCATGTCGTCGATCACCATGTGGCGCAGCTGCGGGTTGTCGTCGGATTGGTCGAACGTGCGGCCGGCGAGGAGCGGCGTCCGCATGGTTTCGAAATAACCGGGGAGAACGGTCTGCACGTCGGCCGCCTGAAAACGGCTGGGATCGGTAAGCGCGTCCTCCTTGCCCCAGCGATAGGGAAAATAGGCGCCGGTGAGTGGCAGAATGTCCGCCGCGGCCACGCTGGCGACGCCCGGTACGGCGGCGAGCGCGCTCCGCAACTGGCGTACGTAGGCGGCACGTTCCTCGGGTGTGCGGGTGGGCTTGCCGCCCATCGCCTTGAAGGTCAGCACACTGTGTGGGTCGTAGCCCGGATTGATGCGCTGCAGGGCCAGAAAGCTGCGGAACATCAGACTCGACCCCACCAGCAGGACGAAGCAGAGCGCCACTTCGGCCACCACCACGGAGTTGCGCAAAAGCGCTCCTCCGCCCAGCCCACTGGTACGGCCGGCGGCCCTCAGCACCTGCGCCACGTCGGGGCGCGATGCGCGGAAGACCGGAGCCAGCCCAAACAGAATGGCGGCGGCCAATCCCGCCCCCACGCTGAACGCGAGCACCGCGGGGTCCATGCGGATGGCGTCGGCGCGCGGTAGATTGGCGGGCGCAATGGCCAGCAGATCGTGGATTCCCGCCCATGCCAAAGCCAATCCCAGTGCCGATCCGGCGACGCCTATCAGCAGGGCCTCAGCCAGCATCTGGCTTGCCAGCCGCCACCAACTGGCGCCCATGGCTGTGCGCACCGCAAGATCGCGGCCGCGTAGAGAGGCGCGCACCAGGAAAAGATTGGCGACGTTGGAACAGGCGATGAGCAGCAGAAAAATCACTGCGCCCATCAGCGCCAGAATGGCCGGGCGCACCTGCGACACCAGATAGGGCTGCATGGGCTCCAGGCGGATGGCAAAGCCCGTGCCGCGAATTACCGGATCGAGCGAGCGGCTCTGTTCGGCCACCGCGTCGGCCTGCGCCTGGGCGCGCTGTATGGTCGCGCCATTTCGCAGACGCCCGATCAGCCGCCAGCCGAGCGCGGTCCGCGGCGTGTTGTAGTCCAGACGCCCGGCCATCCACAGGTCAGGCCTTTGCTCGATGTTCTTGTCGGGCCGGAAAAGCAGTTCCGTGGCGCGCTCCACCACGCCCACCAGAATGGGCCCGTTCTTTACGATGGGCTGCCCCAGGGCCGCGGGATTGCCGCCAAAGCGGCGCTGAAAAAACTCCTGGCTGGCGATGGCGTAAATCGGTAGCCGCTGGTCGGGCGGCGGGGGGGCTCCATCGGCGGTAGGGGGCTGCGGCTGGCTGTCACTATCGATGAAATCGCGGCCCAGGATGACCCGAGAGCCCAGCATCCGGAAAATGTTTGGCGTCACTGTGGCAAGGGCGACCTCTTCAGGCATGCCGTCGTCACGCACGAAGTTTCCGCGCCCTGTCCTCAAAGCGGCAACATCCTCCAGGGCGGCGGCATGATCGCGGAGATCCATGAAGTCGGGGGCTGACCAGAAATGATCGTAGACATTGCGCTTGAGGAGATCGGCGCAAGCATAGATGAGGCGGCCAGGGTCCTTGTAGGGGAGCGGGCGAAGCAGCACCGCATTGGCCACGCTGAAGATTGCCGTGCTGGCGCCGATTCCGAGGGCCAGCGTGATTACGGCAGTGGCCGTAAAGACGCGGCTCGATCGCAAGGTGCGAGCGGCGTAAAGGAAGTCTCGAAGCATCGTCCCTCCTGGATTAGTGCTAGAAATCCAGCACAACCTTTTTGTAAGTCTACCAGTTCCTTCCGTATTATTTAAGGTGCCAGTCGGGAAATCCCACATTTTTACTCTTCTCCTTGCGGTGGTGCTGTCGTACAATTCAACTATGAAGACATTCAGGCCTTGTTTGCTTGTATTGTCCGGGATCGCGTGTCTCGTGTTCAGCGCGGCAGCCCAGGACAATAAACAGATCAAGAAAACGCCCGTTCATCCCACCACAGCCATCAGCGGCAAAGTGCTCTATGGCCAGTACTGCGCCGTGTGCCACGGTGTAGATGGAAAAGGCGCCGGTCCGGCGGCAGCTGCCCTCAAGCAGCATCCCACCGATCTGACGCAGATCAGCCATCAAAACGGCGGTCAGTTTCCGGAAGACCGTTTCATGAAAATGATGAACGGAGAGGGGTCGACCGCGGCGCATGGCACAGCCGACATGCCGATCTGGGGTGCCGATTTCCGCAACACCACCAGCAATCCGAACCTGGCGCAGGATCGGATCTATTCTTTGATGAGCTACATCGAAGATCTGCAAGCGAAGTAGGCATTGGCCAACGTGCGGCAATGCTCGCGGGTGGGGCACGCGATCTGTCCCACCTGCGATAACATCGTCTGATGCTCCGTTCCCCGTTGTTGCTCTGCGCCCTTGGCGCGCTCTGTCTCGCCCAGGAGCCGATCGCGCCGCACTCTGCCATCGAACCGCCGGCCGCCAAAGCCGCCGCCTCCCTCACAGCCAGCACCAAGGCATCGCCGCCCGACCTGCTTACCACCGGCGAGAAGAGCGACTGGAACCTGACCGCGCCATACGCCGAGGCCGTCGAGATCTCCCACAAATTGGAAAAGGCGTCGAATCAGGTGAAGGTGCTCAACATCGGCGCCACTCCCGAAGGCCGCACCATGATCGCGCTGGTGGTCTCCAAGGATCGCGCCTCCACGCCGGAAGCCGCGGCACGTACCAACAAGGTGGTGATTCTGATCCAGAGCGGTATCCACGCCGGCGAGATCGAGGGCAAAGACACCGTCCTCATGCTGGTGCGCGACATGACGGTGACCAGGAAATACGCCGCGTGGCTCGACAAGGCGATATTCGTCATCGTCCCGGTCTTCAATGTCGACGGGCACGAACACATCAGCCCGTACAATCGGCCGCAGCAGAACGGTCCGCGCGACACCGGTCTGCGCAATACCGCCCAGCGCTTGAACCTGAATCGCGATTACATCAAGGCCGATTCCCCCGAAATGCGCGCCTGGCTGCACGTTTTCAATACCTGGAACCCCGACTTCCATATCGATAACCACGTCACCGACGGCTCCGACATGCAGTACGACGTCACTTGGGACATGGCCCGCAACCAGGACATTGCCGAGCCGGCGCGCACTTGGGTCAATCGGGATTTCATTCCGGAACTCGACAAACGGATGGCGGCCGACGGGCACCTGGTGGCGCCCTACGGCGCTCTGCGCGACAACGGCACCAGCCGAGAGTTCTTCCTGGAGGTGTTCTCGCCGCGTTACTCGCACCTCTATGCGGCGGTGCAGAATCGGCCGTCGCTGCTGGTGGAGACCCACAGCCTGAAGGCCGCCCGCACGCGCGCCTGGGCCAATTACGACATCATGCGGAACACTTTCGACACCATTCTGCAGGACCCCGAAAAGCTCCGCAAAGCGGTGCGCGATGCCGACAAGCAGATGGCCGATCTCGCCGGCGATCGCGCGGCGCCGCCGGTCTACCTCGCGGGGACGGTGAGCACGTCGAAGAGCCATCCGCTCACGTACCTCGCGCTGAAACGCGCACAAGTCCCCAGCGTCGTCACCGGCAACACCGCGCTGCAATATGTTGGCGAGAAGGACGACATCCAGACAGTGATCCATGACGAGATCGACACCACGCTGGAAGCGAAGATGCCGCTGGGATATCTAATTCCCTCGGCGTGGCCGGAGGTTGCCGACCTGCTCGCGCTGCACGGCGTCCAGATGGAACGGACCAACAAGCCGCTGACGCAGGAATTTGAGACTTATCGCTTCTCGAATGTCACGTGGTCGAGCGGGTTGGGCGACGGCCTGGGGCGCCTCATGCTCGCCAATCTCGACGCCCGCATGGTGAAGGAGACCATCACGATCCCGCAAGGTTCCTATTGGGTGCCGATGAAGCAGCGCCACGCACGCTTGATTCTGGCGACGCTCGAGCCGCAAGCCCCCGACTCTTTCGTGCGCGCCGGTATGATGGCAGCGGCGATCGAGACAGGCGGTGGCCGCGGGGGTGGTCGAGGGGCCGGTAGTGGACGCGGTGGCCCTGCCGGCGCGGGGCGCGGCGGTGCGGGTGTGCCCGAGAGCGTGATGCCGGGCGAATACTTGTCCGAGCCCATCGCGCGCAAGACCATGGCCGACAATCCCGAGCTCGCCAAGGAGTTCCTGGCGAAGGTGGCGGCCGACACAACCTTCGCAGCAGACCGCACGGCTCGCCTGCAATGGTGGTACCAGCATTCCAAGTACGAGCCCTCGGACAACGGGCGGTATCCCATCGTGCGCGTTTGGGAGAAAAATTGGTAGTTTTGGAACGGGCCACCGACGTGGCAGCTAAGCCACTGATCCACAAGAAACAAATCTTAATAGCCACGGATGAACACGGATGAACACGGATAAAACAAGACCCTTTCTTATCCGTGTTTATCTGTGTTCATCCGTGGCCAAAAGGTTTTTTCGCCAAAGTGGGCTCATCCTCATTCCGGCGTCGTCGCCGGCGTGCTGGGCCCGTCGAACGAGTCTGGTCGATTCCGTGGCTAATTTAGTTTCTTGAAAGGGTCGCCTCCTCCGCGGCATTTCCCACGCGGAGGTACTCATGTTTCGGCGATTCTTCGCGCTTTCAGCCCTCTCCATCGTCCCTGCCTTCGCTCAGATCGTGATCATCGGAGGGCCGCCAGTGGTCATCGGACGGCCGCCGGTGATCTTTCCGCCGCGGCCGATGCCAATGCCCATCCGCGCCGATTGCCGCATCGAATCCGTGGACGTCCACGCGGACATTCAGGACCAGGCGGCCAAGGTGCGGGTGTCTCAGGTCTTCCGCAATCCGTCGTCCCTGCCCATGGAAGCGCAAGTACTGTTTCCGTTGCCGGAAGGCGCGGCGGTGAGCGCGCTGACCCTGCTGGTCGACGGCAAGGAACTCACCGGCAAACTGATGGGGCGCGACGAAGCCCGTCGAATCTATGAGGAGATCGTGCGGCGGCGGCGCGATCCGGCGCTGCTAGAGTACATGGGGCGCGATCTGTACCAGACCAGCGTTTTCCCGGTGTCGCCCGGCGGCCAAAGCACGGTGCAACTGCAGTACTCGCAGCTTCTCAAGAAAGATAGCGGACTCATCGCCTTCGCGCTGCCGCTGGCCACCGCCAAACACTCCGAGAAGCCGGTGGAACACCTCACCGTCAACGTGAACATCACTGCGGCGGCGCCCATCCGGACGGTCTACAGCCCCACTCATGAGGTCGACATCACTCGCCCCGATGATTCGCGCGCGGCGGTGACATTGAGCCTCAACAACGTCGCCAGCGCAGACGATTTCCGACTGCTGTACTCCACCGACGCGAGCCCAGTGGGCCTCAACGTGATCAGCTACAAGCCGGACGACAACGAGGACGGCTACTTCGCCCTGCTGGCCACTCCCGATACGCGCGCCGACCACGTCGCGAAGCTGGCCAAGACCGTGATCTTCCTATGCGACCGCTCGGGTAGCATGGCCGGGCCGAAAATCGCGCAGGTGAAGTCCGCTCTGAAGTATCTATTGCGGCAATTGGACCCCGCCGACACCTTCAACATCGTGGCTTACGACTCCGAGGTGGAAGCCTTCCGGCCCGAATTGCAACGCGCCAACACGGCCTCGATTGACGCCGCCTTGGCGTGGGTGGAGGGCATCTCGGCGGGCGGCGGCACCAACATCGATGGGGCGGTGCACACCGGATTGCGCATGCTGACGGACTCGACGCGGCCCAACTACGTCCTCTTTATGACCGACGGCGAGCCTACGGTCGGAGAACGAAGCGAGACGCAGATCGCCGCCAACGCCGCGCGGGAGAACAAGGTCAACGCGCGGCTATTCGCCTTCGGCGTGGGGTTCGATGTCAACGCCCGCCTGCTTGACCGGCTGGCGCGCGAACTGCGCGGCACGTCGATCTACGTGAAGCCCAATGAGAATATCGAGGCGCCGGTCTCTACTTTCTACGGCAAGATCGCATCCCCCATGATGACGAGCGTGGCGGTGGACATCCAGTTCGATGGCGGCTCAGTGGCTCGCGTCTACCCACGCCAGATGCCTGATTTATTCCGCGGCGACCAGTTGGTGCTGGTGGGCCGCTATCGCAAGGGCGGCGCTGCGAGGATTGCGCTGACCGGCGAAGCGGGAGGCAAGAAAGCGAATTTCAGCTACCAGGCGAACTTTGTGGAGCGTTCGGCGGACGATACCAACGGCTTCGTCGCGCGCCTATGGGCCACGCGGCGGATCGGCGAAATCATCGACGATCTGGACTTGCATGGCCGCAATAAGGAACTGGTGAACGAGCTGGTGTCGCTGTCGCAAAAGTATGGCATATTGACGCCGTACACGTCTTTCCTGACGGAAGACCGCGTGAATCTCACGTCGCGGGCGAGCAACAACGTGTTCGCCGAGGGTGCGGTCGCCAGGGATATGGCGACGGTCACTGGAGAGTCTGGAGTTCAGCAGCGCGCTTTGAAGGCCCAAATGCAAAACGCCGTCACCGTGCAGGCAGCCGCTGCCCCGATCGTGGGCGGCACGGTCAGAGGAGGCGGAGGCCGCGGTGGACGTGGCGACGCACCGGCGGAGGCGAAAATGCAGCAGGTGGGGCAAAAGGTCTTCTTCAAGAAGGGGCAACTCTGGCAGGATTCCAGCGTCACCGCCGACCAGGCCGCGCATGCCGTCCACGTGGTCCAATTCAGTCAGCAATATTTCGACCTGGCCGCGTCCCATGGTGGCACGATGGCGCAATATCTGGCGCTCGATGAGCCGGTGCTGGTGAATTTGGGGTCGCAGACGTACCAGATCGATCCGGAGAAATAGAAGAGGCTGTCAGCTTTCGGCTCTCAGCTGTCAGCTCTCAGCTCGCGCCGCAAACCGCGCGGCCTCGGTTTGCTACCGCTGCGGAGTGCTCCGCCCGGTGGATGAGGCGAGCTGTCAGCAATCAGCTCGCGCGCAAACCGAGCCGCCCCGGTGTGGCTACCGCTGCGGAGCGCTCCGCCCGGTGGGTGCGGCGAGCTGTCAGCAATCAGCTGTCAGCTCTCAGCTAACGCCGCAAATCGCGCGGCCGCGGTGCCGCTGCGAACGTCTCGGACCCCGCGCGGCGATTTGAGCCGACAGCTGATAGCTGAGAGCTGACAGCCAAATTTCCCGGAACCTTTTCGTTCCTTCCTCGTATAATCAGATAGTCTATGGGAAAGAACGATCTGCTGCCCGGCACGTTGGACATGATGGTCCTGAAAACGCTCACCCGCGGCGCCATGCACGGGTATGCCATCGCCCAATTGCTCAAACAACTCTCCGAAGACATTCTGCAGGTGGAAGAGGGCTCGCTTTACCCCGCGCTCCAACGTCTCGAACTGAACGGGTGGATCGAAGGCGAGTGGGGCTTATCGGCGAACAACCGGCGCGCCCGGATGTACAAACTGACGCCCGCCGGACGCAAAACGCTCGCCTCCGAGACGGCCCGCTACCGGCAGATGACCGGCGCGGTCGCGCGCGTGATGGGGATGGCGTGATGCTGTGGCGTTGGCGACGAAGGCTCCGCTACTGGTTGCATCGCGACGAGCGTGCGCGCCTCTTGCGCGAAGAAATGGCATCGCACCTGGAATTGAAAACTCAGGAGTTGATGGAGGATGGCATGGCGGAACAGGACGCTCGCAACGCCGCCCGGCGGCAATTCGGAAATCCCACGGCGCGGCAGGAAGAATCGCGCGACACCTGGCTGGCGCGCTGGTTGAGCGACCTCATCCAGGACACCACCTTCGCCGCGCGCACCATCCGCAAACAGCCGGGGTTCGCCACGCTGGCCGTGCTTTCCGCGGCGCTGGGTATCGGCGCCTGCTCGCTGGTCTTCAGCATCGCGAACTTTGCGCTGTTCCACACCCTTCCTGTCCGCGACCCGTCGCGCCTGACCAGCATTTCGAATCTGGATTTGCGCGACGGCAGAGCCGGCCGCTCCATGACGTACCCCGATTTCGCGGATCTGCATCAGGCGGCGTCGTTTCAGGACATGACCGCTTACTTTGCGTTCCTACCCGCGAGTATCGCCGGCGGGGCCGAGCCGCAGCGCTATTGGGGTACCATCGCGACCGCCAACTACTTCGACGTCATCCGCCCGTCGTTCGCCATCGGTCACGGCTTCGATGCGGCCAGCGACGATCGAAAGGGCGAATCGCCTGTGGTGGTGCTCAGCTATCCGTTATGGCAATCGCGCTTCGCCGGCAACGCCGCGATTGTGGGGAATACGATCGAGCTGAACGGCCTCAAGGTCACGGTTGCAGGTGTCACCAGTCCCGGTTTTCGCGGCGTCGAGTCGATGTTCCTTTCCGACTTCTGGGTGCCGTTTTCCATGCTGGACACTTTGGCGGACGTAGGCATGCGCGGCGAACGCCTTACCGATCGTGGGAGCAGTTGGCTGTCGGCCGCCGGCCGTCTGCGCGACGGCGCGAGCGTGGCCGCCGCGGCGGCGGAACTCGATGTGATCGGCAGACGTCTGAGCGCCGCCTGGCCTGCCACCAACCGCGACCGCGGGTTCCATGTCGAACGGGCCGGACAACTCAACCCGGGGATGCGCCGCATGATCGTGGTCTTTTTCAACCTGTTGCTGGCGGTGTCGCTGCTGGTGCTTTGCACCGCCTGCGCCAATGTCGCGAATCTGTTGCTGGCGCGCGCGTCGGCGCGGCAGAAGGAAATCGCCACCCGGCTGGCCATCGGCGCGGGACGGGGCCGCCTGGTGCGGCAACTCCTCACCGAAAGCGTCATGCTCGCGCTGATGGGCGGGGTGGCCGGGTATGCCATTACGCGAGCCGGGGGCGCCGCCATCGGCAGTGTGCGTGTGCCATTGTCGCTGCCAGTCGATTTCTCGATCGCGCTCGACTACCGTGTCATGCTGTTCAGCATGGCTCTCGCGGCGCTTACCGGAGTGACTTTCGGCCTGGTGCCGGCGCTGCGGGCCACGCGCCCGAATCTGACCGGGGCGCTGAAGGATGAACGCGCGTCCATCGGTCCGTGGCGCCGTTTCGGGCTGCGTAACATCCTGGTGGTTGCGCAGGTCGCGATTTGCATGGTGCTCTTGCTTTGCTCCGGGTTGTTCCTGCGCAGCCTGCAATCCGCCGGCAACATCGACACCGGCATGGCCCATCGCAACGTGTTGATGCTGGCATTCGACCCGAGCCTGAATCGCTACTCTCCCGACGACACGCGGCGCATTGTGGATGACATCCTCACAAGGACCCGCGTCCTTCCCGGCGTGGAATCCGCCAGCCTCACCTCCGCCGCGCCACTCAACATGGAAGGCACGCAGAACGGCTTTACCGCCGGCGGCCAGAAAACGGCAATCATCGCCGACATCTATTCGGTATCGCCGGGATTCTTCGATACCTTCGGCATCCGCATGATTCAGGGCGAGGACTTCCGCCCTGGCGTCCCCGCCGACGACATCGCCATCGTCAATCAGGCGCTGGCCGACAAGGCGTTCCCCAAGCAGAACCCCATAGGGAGAACCATTTCGTACTTAGGACGAACGGTGCGGATCGCGGCGTTGGTCGCCACCGCAAAGGCCCGCACCATTGGCGAAGATCCGCACCCCTGCCTTTATTTTCCAATCGCTCGTGAACTTCGCGGCAACGATTCGCTCACTGGCATCACACTGGCGTTGCGCACGCGGGGCAATCCGGCCAGTTACACGACCGCGGTCCGCCACACTATCGCCAGGATTGACCCCTCACTCGCGGTGTTCGACGTCCGCACCATGGATGCGCAGATCGCCAAGGCGATGTTCCTGCCGCGAGTCTCGGCGGCGCTATTTGGATTGGCGGGTCTGATGGGGCTGCTGATTTCGACCGTGGGAATCTATGGTGTGATCAGCTTTTCAGTGGCGCGGCAGACCAAGGATATCGGGATTCGCGTGGCCTTGGGCGCACGTCGCGGCCAGGTGCTCGGCATGGTGCTGCGGCAGGGACTAACGCTCACCCTCGCGGGATCGGCCATCGGCCTGGCCGCGGCGATGGCGCTCAGCCGGATCACCGCGAGCCTGCTCTATGGTGTGAGCCCCACCGATACGCTAACCTTCGCGGCGGTGCCCGCGGCACTTCTCACCATCGCCGCCGTCGCCTGCCTGGTGCCGGCACGGCGCGCCGCTCGACTCGATCCCATCCGCGCGCTGCGGTGCGAGTAAGCTACCTACGCACCCTGCCGCCCGGCCACAAAGTACCGTTCGAACAACTCTCGCGATCGGTTCAGTCCCTCAGGACTGAGCAGTACCGATTTCGCCTTGCCCTTTGGGTCTGAGATAAAGCCCTTGGCGTGCAAGCGGTCGAGAGCACTCCAATCATGGGATTTCCAGGCTCGTGTGCCCCAGGAACCTTCCTCGTGCATGGTCAAAGAGAGCAATGCCAGCACCATATCGTCGACTTTGTCCTGATCGTACTCCATCGATTAGCCTATCCATGCCGATTCTAGCTCGCTCTTCGCGAATTCTGGCTCAGTGGAGTACGATTGGGGAGGATGCCGTTGTGTAAACCCCGGCCGCAAGGTACTCGTCTATACATTCGACAATGGAGCCAAGTTCGACGGTTGGTTGGATGGCAACCGCGATAGCGAGTTCGCATGAGCTGGACGATTTCGAAGCCGTAGTGCGGCTCCACTGGCTGAAGGTGTTTCGATTTGTGCTGGCGTCCGTGCGGGACCGGCATACAGCCGAGAGTCTTGCACAGGATTGCTTTTTCAGGGCCTACAAGGCCCGCGATGGCTTTCGGGGCGAGGCCAGCGTCAGCACGTGGCTGATGCAGATCGCCGTGAATCTGGTCCGCGATCACGCTCGCGATCGCCGCCTGCAGTTTTGGAAGCGCGCGCGCCTCACGGCGGTTGACGTGACGACCGCCGGCAGCTGGCTTCCGGATGCAGGCGCCTCGCCCGAGGCGGCGGCATTAATGAAGGAACAGGTACAGGCAGTGTGGGACGCCACCGCGACTCTGTCTGAGAGGCAGAGGACGGTTTTCCTGCTGCGCTTCGTAGAGGATATGGATCTGCTGGAGATCGCCGCCGCCACCGGGTTAAAGGAAGGGACCGTAAAGATCCACCTTTTTAGGGCCCTGCATGCGGTGAGGGAAAGAATTAAGGGAGCGAAATGATAGAGCATCTATCGGCCGAACAAATCTCGCAATGGATAGTCGGCGAACGCACCCCGCACTTGGTGCAACATGTGGCCGAGTGCGCGGAATGTGGCACCGAACTGGAGCAACTGGAGACCGCGCTGGCGCAGTTTCGTACCGCCATGCGGGAGCCTGCATCGGCTCCGGCTCCACCGGCGTGGCGCGAGCCGGCGGCTGGTTCCTCCTGGTATTCGTGGCCGCGGCTGGTTTTGGCCACGGCAGCCCTGCTCGTTCTGGTGGCGTTTCCCGTCTCCTGGAAGGCGCGTGAACGCGACCAGGCGGCGCAAGCCGCGCTCGCCGATTCGCAGCTGCTGGAGAGCGTGGATTCCGCCATCTCACAGGCCGTTCCCGAACCTATGGAGCCTTTGGTGAGTCTGGTGAGCTGGAACTCAAGTTCGACGGATCAGAATCAGAAGGCGCAAAGGCAATGATCATGAAACTACATACCTGCAGGTTCGCAGTCATACTTCTAATGGCCGGCGCCGCCGCTATGGCGCAGCCGCCTCAAGGCGGCGGGGGAGTGCCTCCGGGGCAAGGTCCCGGGTCGGGAGGCCAAGGGCCGGGGATGGGCGGGCCTCCTCCGGGCGGGTTCGGCGGTCCCGGCGGACGCGAGACTCCGCCGCCGCCGCGCAACAGCCGTCCTCCGATGGAACGGTCCCTTCCGCCGGGAACCTGGTGGCGCAATCCGGAGATGGTGCAGAAGCTGGGGATCAACACTGACCAGCAAAAGAAGGTTGAGGAAGTTTTCCAACAGCATCGCCTGAAGCTGGTCGACCTGGACGCCACGTTGAAGAAAGAAGAGATCACCCTGGAACCGTTGATGTCGGCGGATTCTCCGGATGAGGCCAAGACCCTGGCGCAGATCGACAAGGTGGCGCAAGCCCGCGCCGAGCTGGAGAAAGCCAACGCCCGATTCCTCTTCGCCATCCGGCGCGTTCTGACGCCGGAGCAGTGGAAGAAACTCCAGGAAGTTGCGCGGCCCGAAGGCGGACAGCCCCCGCCGGGGCGCGGCGGCCGGGGAAGATAGCGAAGATCGGACCGAGTCAAGTCAACCTATTGAGCTTCGCACAATACGGTTACAGTTCGGCGGGGCTGAAGCCCCCGCGCAGGCTAAAGCCCGCCCCACCAGCGCTGTCACTCAAATCTGCGAGACTCAATAAATCCGGCAGTTCAGCCGCACTGGGCCAGGTACAGTCTTTGCTGCCGGCGATTTCCAACTGCGGCGCAGCGCGCCTTTCTGGTGAGTACCGCCGTTTTCACAAGCGGTTAAGCCGTAGGCCGATCGGCGATTCGCCTGGCCGCAACTACCGGATTTAGGGTCAGTGCCTCCTCCTTTGCTTGGGCTTGTGCCCTCGTGTTGTGTCTGGCGTAAGAATTGACAATCTGGAGGGCGCCAACGGTGTGGGGTGGGCGCCTCGCCGCGCACTCTCGCCGCGCGCCCCCGCTCGCGGCCCGACCAACTGGCCGGGCCTTACCCGCCGCTGGAAAGCCGGACGAGGGCGTCCGATGCGGTCCGGGGGGACCGCCCCACAGAGCACTGTAAGTAAATAAGCGGGACAGTACACTGGCATAGGTAACTCTACGCTCACCCCAACGCGTCGATCTGCCGTTGTATTCCTGCCGCCGCTTTCCGATTGACTCTTCCCATCCACCGAAGTGCCAATGCGACGACGCCGACTACCATGAGGGAAAGCATCCCCGCGAGGGCGGAGTGCCGGAAGCCGGCGATGCATCCCGCCCCCATAAGGACCGCCAAGCCGGGCATCAGCGGCCCCAGGTACCACCTCCAAACACTGGCGAGTGCATCGCGCTGCCGCTCGAGCTCCGCCCGATGAAACGCCAGGCAGGTATTCCAACCCAAGTCCGCCGGCGAGTCCGACGCCGCAGCCCGCCGATGAAGCTGATACGCCATGTAGAGCAATCCGCCAATCATGAGGATGTTTCCCACCCGCATCAAGGGTAGCGGTGTGACCCAGGCACAACGGCCGAAATAGGGCACCAGCAGTGCCGTCACCAGATACTCTCGGAAGTTCCGCCAGCCGATCGTGGAATGGAATTCATTCCCTTTCTTGCGAAGTTCTTCCAAGGTGAGGGGCGCCATTCCGGACCCCTGGGCCTGCCAGACATTGCAAATATCATCGCTCAGCATTGCGGACTCCTTCCTGAAATTGTTGCGCCAACAGAATCTTAATCCGGTGGACCTTGGTGGCGACGTTGCCCGGCGAGATGCCGGTGATTTCGGCCGTCGCCGCGGCGTCCAACCCTTCCAAATAAGAGAGGATCACCTGGCGATCGAGCGGCTTGAGCTGTTGAATCAAGGCGAGCAGCCGGTCGACCGAATGGCGCCGGTCGGCGGCCCGCTCGCCTTCATACGGGTCGGCGACCGCCGCCACTTCTTCCAGACTCAACCACGCCGAAGTGCGGCTGCGGCGCTGGCCGATCACATAACTCGTCGCTGCGTTATGCGCTACGCGGTAGACCCACGTGCGCAGGGAGCACCGGCCGTCGAAACTCGCCAAGCTCCGCCATAAGGCGAGGTGAAGCTCCTGAAGGAGGTCTCGCCGTTTATCCGGATCGGCCTCGTAACCACTGGCCAGACGATGGAGGGCTGCACCGTATTCGGCTGCGGCCTCCAGGTACCGTTCGTCCTGGGAATTGCCTTCCACAATCAGGTAGTCGGCGACTGGTGCGCTTTCTTACATCTTAGCGGTTGCCGGGCTCGGCACTCGGATGAGTCTCCGAACTGCCCGAAGCCTGTTTTCGTGGCGCAGGCACTCTTGCCTGCCGGGTCGAGACTCATCTCGACCCTCTTCGGGAGTCGCAGCAAGGCCGGGGAACGCCGAGATGAGTCTCCGAACTCCTGATGTCGTGGAATTCAGGTGAGCCCAGCAGCGGCGATATGCGTGCTTCGTGTGGCAGGCAATCTTGCCTGCAGGCGGCCTTTCAGGCCGCCGGGCGGGCTGGAAAGCCCGCCTGCAGCCAGGATTGGCTGCCACACAACATTGCCCTAGCGGAAGTTCTCCACTACTTCGAGATTCGTCTGGCTCTGATCCACGCGAGCGTAGAGAATATGTGTGCCATCGGGTGAGACCGAAAAGGTCGCATCTCTTCCGCCCCCGTGTTTGATCGTGAAGATCACAGAGCTCTTCTTCTCCGCGAAATCGAAGAAGGAAACCACCGGCTCATTGGCGCTGCGTTCCCATTCGAAATAGTACATGCCCTGTTTGGTGGGTTGCAGCGTGGTGCTCCACATCAGGTCATGTTCCGGAACGATGGCCTTCTCCTCATCGCCACCGCCCACCGGAACGCGCCAGAAAGCGCGACGATTGCGGAAATATATGTATTTTCCGTCGACCGACTCCACTGGCTGTGCTGCCCCGTCGGTGGGGGAAAGCTGCTGCGGCTCGCCGCCGTTTGCCGCGGATTTCCAGATGTGATCGCGCGACTGAAAGTAGATCGATTTGCCATCGTGGGACCACGATCCGTTCAGCGCATCGAGTTGCACCCGCACGGGCTTGCCCCCGGCCGTCGCCGGCACGATGTACAGCTCGTTGTTTTCCTCGCCGCGGGTGTCGAAGATGAGGGACTTGCCGTCCGGCGACCAGCGTATGCGCGCTAGTTCCGGACCTTTGAAGTTGGTCACCTGCACGCGATTGTCGCCGTGGTCGTCGCTGAGCCAGATCTCGTCGTTGCCCGTCTGGTCGGAGATATCGGCGATCGTTTTGCCGTCGGGCGAATAGCGCGGACAGTTCTCCCGTCCCGAAGAGCGAATGATGGCGTGCTCCTGGACCGCCTCCTCGGTGCCCAACTGTGCGCGCCAGATCGACGATACCGTGGGGCTCACGGTGTAGACCAAACGATTGCCCACCGGCGCCACGGCCACGTAAGTCGCGTCGCGGCCGGCGACGATCAGATCGCGCGGGCTCCCGCCGTACACCGGAACCCGCCACAAGTGCCAACCACCCACGCGTTGGCCTGTATAGACCAAGTCCTGGCCGTCGCGCGTCCACGCGATGCCGCGGATGGCGCGCCCGTCAAACGTAACAGCGTGGGGCGGACTCGCGCCCGCCGGGTCGCAAACGAAGATGTTGGCGTTGTCCGTGCCTGTGGATCGCACGAAGGCGATGGTGTTCCCGTCGGGCGACACTGCCGGCGTGGAGTCCTCGGTACCCGCGGGCGGATGGGTGAGCGGTTTGAACTTGCCGTCGGAGAGCGACAGAATCGCCAGGGCAGCCGGTTGCTGATCGCCCGCCTGCACCGCTACCAGCGATTGGCCATCGCGCATCCAGGAAAGCGCGGGAAGAGGCTGCGTCTCGTCGCCGGGGGCGGCGCACCCCGGGAACTTGTGCTGCTCGGCGCCGCTGGAGGCATCGATGACGATGCATTCTCCTTGCCCATCGTCCACGCGTGCGAAGGCGATTTGCTTGCCGTCCGGAGACCAGACGGGGCTCATGTCATTGGCCGGGCCGGTGGTCAACTGCCGGGCGGCGCCTACCGTGACGTCGCGGACGAAAATGTGAAAGGTCTCGTCTTTGGACGAGGTGGCGCGCGCGCTATAAGCCAGGCGCTGGCCGTCCGGTGCAAAGGCCGGATAGGCTTTCGCGCCGACATCGGTACTCAGTTCCACGCGCTTGAAAGCCACCGCCGGTCCGGTCGCGAGCCGGCCCAGGAGGGTCACCACCCCGCCCACCGAAACCAGGCACAACGCCAGTAAAATCGGGGGACGGCGCCAGATCTTGCCAGAAGACATATGTTCGGTATTATCTCAACAGCAAGACGAGCGAGTGCCGGCAAATTTAGCAGGCGCGGCTCAATTTGATCCGCGGTTGGCGTAAACCATCTTTGTTTTCAGCGAAGGCGAATGGAGCACGGCGCAATTTGCGCCACCACACGGTCTGTGACTTCGATGTAGGACAGGCTTCAGATTGTCCAGGCGAGCTGCGCTCGCCGGCGCCGACAAGAGTTTCGGCGCCGGCAGGCAGGAGTGCCTGCGCCAGGTCGGCGGGACTCACGCTTCTCGCGCCGAAACCTGATCAGGCCATCTGTTTGCACGCGCCGCGTTGCATTTGAGACACTGGCCAATGATGGCATTGCGGCCGTTGGCGCTGTTGCTGGTCTCCATTCCGCTGGCGTACCCCCAGAGCAACGCGCTCCCGGCCCATGAATCGCTGACCTTCAGCATCGAATGGCGACTCATCACCGCCGGCAGGGCGGTTGTCAACTGGGCTTCCACCGGTGGCGATACGGCGCAGATCAAGGTGAAAGTGGAGTCCGCGGGCCTGGTCTCCAAGCTGTTCAGGGTGGAGGACAACTACATCGCGAACCTCGGTTCCGGACTGTGCGGGCAGTCCACCCAGCTCACCGCGCAGGAGGGCAGCCGCGAGCGCGAGACCAAGATCACCTTCGATTACCCCAACCATCGGGCCGATTATCTGGAGCGCGACCGTCTGAAGAACACCGTGCTGCTGGCCAAGGAGACCGATATCCCACCGTGCGTCCATGAAATCGCCGGCGGCCTGTTCTTCTTGCGAACCCTGAACCTCGAGCCGGGGCAGAGCGCGCTGGTGCCGCTCACCGACGGCAAGAAAAGCGTGGTCGCCAAGGTGGAGGCGCAACAGCGGGAGGAAGTCAAAACGTCGGCCGGTACGTTTAAGACCATACGCTACGAAGCCTACGTCTTTAACAACGTTCTCTATCGCCGTCCCGCGCACCTCTACGTCTGGCTTACCGACGATTCCCGCCGGCTTCCCGTACAAATCCGCGTCCGCATGCAGTTGACCATCGGGACTATCACCCTGCAGCTGGAAAAGCACGACTGAAGTTGAGCCAGTTCGCGCCCGCGGACCTCTCCCTTCGGCCGCGGCTCAGTGTCGGCCTCCGAGCCGTGACCGAAGGGAGCGGTTGCTCCGGAACACCAGCCCATATTTCTGAAGCGATGTACCAAGCTCGTGACTTTCCGTGGGGCAGGTTTCCGCAGGCTGAAGCCGGCTGATGCCCGCCCCATAGCCGGACAGCCGAGGCTGGATTTTTTGCAACAAAACACCGTTCCCGTGCGTAGTGGCTGTTAATCGAGGTCTTCATGAATTTGTGGAAAGACGTGCGCTACGGCGCGCGTATGCTGCTCAAGTCGCCGGCCTTTACGGTCGCCGCGATCATTACACTCGCGCTCGGAATCGGCGCGACTACCGCCACGTTCAGTTGCGCCGACGCGCTGCTGTGGAAACCCGTCCCGCTTCCCCACCTGGAGTCGCTGGTGATCGTCGGCCAGCGGATGGACGACCCCAACGACTTCAATAGCGCCACACCTGCCGACATCGACGACCTGCGCCAGCAAAGCACCACCCTGGGGAGCCTGGCCAGCTGGCAGGAGGGGCTGGCGAATATCGTGGGTGGCGGCGGCGAGCCGGATCGCGTCTATCAGGGGCTGGTGAGCTCCAATTTCTTTGACGTCATCGGCGTGCAACCGGTGCGCGGGCGCGCCTTCCAACCCGGAGAAGACCAGCCCGGCCGCGAGCGCGAAGCGATCCTAAGCGATGCGCTGTGGCGCAACCGCTTTGGCGCCGACCCGGGCATCGTTGGAAGGGACATCCGCCTGGACGACCAGAACTTTCAGGTGATCGGTGTCATGCCTCCCAAATTCGTCTTTCCCCTGGCCACCGACCTCTGGACTCCCATGGCGCTCACTGCCGACAAGCGCACATCGCGGAAGGCTCAACTTATCCAGAGCATGGCGCACCTGAAGCCGGGCCGCACCGTCGCGCAGGCCGTCTCCGAGGCGGAAGGCATCTCCGCACGGCTGCGCGCCGCCTATCCCGATACCAACAAGAACCGCCACTTCGCGGTGTGGCCATCCCATCGCTACCTGGTGGACCAGGAAACCAGCAATTACCTGATCATCCTGCTCTGCTCGGTTTCGTTCGTGCTGTTGATTGCCTGTGCCAACGTGGCCAACCTGCAGTTTGCGCGCGCCACCAGCCGCCTGCGCGAAGTGGCCGTGCGCACCGCCTTGGGCGCCGGGCGTGCCCGCATCGTGACGCAACTGGTGACCGAAAGCGTGGTGCTGGCGCTGGCCGGCGGGATTTTGGGACTGCTGGTGGCGTATTGGGGCCTCAATCTGATCCGTGGTGGGATGCCGCCGGAGATCCAACGGTACATCGTCGGCTGGCAAGATATACGGCTCGATAACCGGGCGCTGGCTTTCACCATGGCGGCGGCGTTGGCTAGCGGTATCCTCGCCGGGCTGGCGCCGGCATGGCAGAACTCCAAGCCCAACCTTACCGACGCTCTGCGCGAGGGCGGGCGCGGTTCTTCCGGCTCTCGGAGGCGCCATTTGCTGCGCAATGTGCTGGTGGGTGGGGAGATCGCCCTGGCGGTGGTGCTGCTGGTGGGCGCCAGCCTGATGGTCCGCGGCTTCCACAACCTGGTGTCCAGCGGCGAAAAGCTTGAGCCGGGTACGCTGCTCATGCTCCGATTGTCGCTGACCGAAGCGAAGTATCGGGAGCCGCACCAGATCTACGGCTTCTATCGCGATGTCCTCACGCGGCTCAATGCGCTGCCCGGCGTGCGCTCGGCGGCGGCAGTGACCGCGATGCCCTACAGCAATCATTCCAACTGGCGCGGGTTCACGATCGAAGGGCAAACAGTCGAGCCGGGGAATGCGCCAAATGCCATGTACCAGGTGGCCAGTCCCGAATATTTCACCACCGCGCACGTACAATTGCGTGCAGGACGTTTTCTGAATAGCGGCGACGGGCCGGATTCGCCCCCGGTGGTGCTGGTAAGCGAAAGCGCGGTGGCGCGTTACTGGCACGGCAAATCTCCCCTGGGCGAGCGCATCGCCGTCGCCGATTCCAAACTGCCGCCAATGAAGATCGTCGGCGTGGTGAGCGACATGGTGCACAATCCTTACGACCGCAATCCGAGACGCTGCCTGTACGTTTCCTACCGGCAGGCGCCAGCCCGTTGGATGGATATCGGCGTGCGCACCGCCGGCAATCCGCTGCTGGTGGCGCCCAACATTACGGCAGCGATTCGCGCCATCGATAGCGAGCAGCCCATTTCGGACATGCGCGGTATGGACAAGGCGATTCACGATGCTGCCATCGGCCTGCAATATGTCGAGATCTTCATGGCCATATTCGGCATCCTGGCGCTGGTGCTGTCAGCCGTCGGGGTCTACGGGGTCATGGCCTTCATGGTCTCCGAGCAGACCCACGATATTGGCCTGCGTGTGGCACTGGGTGCGCCGCGCCTAACCGTGTTGCACGCCATTTTCCGCCGCGGCATGCTGACCGCGGTGGCGGGCCTGGCCGTAGGCTTGCCGATCAGCTTCGGGCTGGCCCTGGTTACGCAGTCCCTGATCTTCGGCGTTACCGCCAAGGATCCCATGACGTTCATCGGAATCCCGGTGATCCTTCTGGCGGCCACCGCGGTGGCCATCTTGGTGCCGGCACGCCGCGCCATGAGTATCGATCCCATCGTGGCGCTGAGGTATGAGTAAGGCGGCTGTTAGCTCTTGGCTGTTAGCTGTTAGCTAAGTACGCATTTCGGACCGCTTCCTCCGGTCGCGGCTCAGCATGAGGCTTCGTTCCGAGCCGCGACCGTAGGGAGCGGTTTGCCAGGAGTACAGCGTTTGCGGCGCGAGCCAAAAGCTAATCGCTAACAGCTAATAGCTGCCCTCAATGATGAAACTGCGCGCCTACTCCCGTCGACCGGAAGCCCGGCTGTCCGGCGAACCAATCCAGATGGCGGCGGATGTCGCGCACCAGCATATCGGCCAGGTCGCAGGTGAACCCGTTGCGCACCACTACTCGCTGCACCACCAGCTCATGGCGATTCGCGGGCATGCGATAGGCCGGGACCTGCCATCCGCGATCGCGCAAACGGTCGGCCAGGTCGTATAGCGACCAGTGCGTTTCCTCCTTGAGCCTCCACGCGAACACCGGGAGATCCGTGCCCTGGCTCATCAACTCAAACGGCCCGATCTCCGCAATCTGCCTGGCTAAGTGAACCGCCACGTCCTGACAAGCCTGGTGGACCGCCCGATAACCCGACTTACCCAAGCGAATCAGGTTGTAATACTGCGCCACAACCTGGCTGGCCGGCCGCGAGAAATTGATCGCCAGGGTCGGCATGGTGCCGCCCAGGTAATCGACGTTGAAGACCAGATCGGGATGCAGGTCGGACGCTTCTCTCCAAATCACCCATCCCACGCCGGGGAAGACCAGCCCGTACTTGTGGCCTGAGGTGTTGATGGATTTCACGCGCGGCAGGCGAAAATCCCAAACCACGTCCGGCTGTATGAACGGCGCCACGAACGCGCCGCTCGCGCCATCCACATGGATCGGGATGTCGAGACCGGTCTGCTCCTGCAGGCGGTCGAGCGCGACACTCAATGCCGCGACGTCCTCGTAGTCGCCGGTGAAAGTGCTGCCCAGCACGGAAACCACGCCGATGGTGTTCTCGTCGCACATCGCCGCGGCGCGCTCGGGATTGGTCACCACCTCATCGCCTTCCAACGGAACCGAGCGCTCTTCGATATCCCAATAGCGCACGAACTTGTGCCAGCAGACCTGGGTGTTGGAGCCCATGACGATGTTGGGGCGTTCGATGGATTTGCCCGCCTTGCGCCGCTGCTCGCGCCAGCGCCACTTCAGCGCCAGGCCGCCGAGCATGCAGGCTTCGCTCGACCCGATGGTGGACGTGCCGATGGTTTTTTCCGGGTCGGGAGAGTTCCACAGTTGCGCCAGCATGTGGACGCAGCGCAGTTCGAGTTCCGCGGTCTGCGGATACTCGTCCTTATCGATCATGTTCTTGTCGAACGTCTCCGCCATCAGCTTCTGCGCTTCGGGCTCCATCCACGTTCCGCAAAAAGTGGCGAGGTTGAAGCGCGAACTACCGTCCATAATCAGTTCGTCGTGAATCAGGTGGTAGGCCGTGCTGGGCGGCATCTCCTGCTCGGGAACGGCATGGCGGGGAGCCGGGCCCAGAAGCCATTGGCGTGCGTACATGGGGCGCATTACGCCCAGGTTACGGTGCTTGGGATGAGTATTGTCGTCCATGATCGGTACGACTTTACCATTTCCGGGCACGCGGCGGACGTTCGACCCGCAAACCGTCAGCTATTACACGTCCGACGATACCGTGATGGCTCTGGCCATCGGGATGGGGCGCTTATCCGATTTGGGGGAAACCGGGCGACCGCAATTGCGCATGCCCTTTATGGAACACTACATCGAGCTAACGTACAATGAACGCATGAAGCGGCCTTTGCGGGCCGGCCGTGCGGAACGGATCGAATGATTGCCTCTTCATATAAGCTGACGGCTGTCCTGTTCGGAATTGGCGTCACGCTTCACAATCTCGAGGAAGCGATGTTCCTGGTAGACTGGTCACGCTCTCATTTGAAACTCTGGTTCGAGCCAAACCACAAAATATATTGGGTCCTGACCTCGCTGGTCAGCGTTGCGATCTGGATTCCGATTGTTGGCGTCTGCGTTTCGAAGGAGAGCTCCTCTTTTCAAAACGCCCTCTCAGGATTTGCGCTCGCCATGGCAATCAATGCAGTGCTGCCCCACTTCGCGATCAGCCTGGTTACGCATTCCTATTCGCCTGGAGTGGGAACGGGGATGCTCTTCAACTTGCCACTGGGCGTGTTGCTGATTCATGAGCAGTTGAGCGAACGCGCAGTCTCGCCTGTCGAGTTCTGGCGAGCAGCAGTTTTGTATGCGCTGCTGGGTGCCGTAGGCGCCTTCGGAAGCTTATACGGAGCCCATGCGATCCTAGCCGCCAGGAAGGTACGGGATTGAAATCGGCACCGTCTCGAAATTCACTTTTCGTGAGACTGGAAGGGCTCATTACGACGAGTTCGAGACGTGTCCGACCCGGGTGCGCGGCAAAGACAAGGTGCCACTTGTCCGCGTGACACTTGCCAACCTCCAGCCGAAAGTGGACAAGAACGGCCGCTACTTCGCGGGGGCATTCCCCACCAGGCGCTTCTCCGGGTGAAGATCGTGGCACGCTCTGCAGGTTGCCTCAAGATCGCCGTATGCCTGAATCGCCTGGTCGAAGCGCCCCGCCTTGACCGCGGCCGCGATCTGCCCGGCTGCCGCGCGATTCTTCCGCGCCAGATCGATGGCGTCCTTTTGCCCCGCCTTCTTCCAATACGCCTCTTCCTGCTTACCGATTCCCGCTAACTTCGCCGCCTGCTCGATCGCCTTCGGAGCAAGCTTAGCGACCAGGGCATCCTTCAAATCGTCCTTCACGTCCTGCGCGGTATCCATCCATTCCTTATGGCGTGCCGCATCGTCGGGCGCCATCGCCAGGCACAACCACGCTATCGGTAACAGCGAGAGTCTTCTCATAGAAATCCGATCGCGCGGCCGGCCAGTCCGACCGCAAGCCAGAGCGTCAACGACCCCACCGCCGCCGCCTTCGACCAAATCGACGGTATTCCAACCGCGCTGCGATGAATCGTAAAGTGGAACAGCACCGCCGCCGCGAACAGCACCATCTTCAGGCGGAAAGCCGGATGGTAGTAGCACTTCATCGCTTCCGCGCCTACCAGCAGCGTCCCCGAGAGCACCATCGCGATCAGGCTGCCGGCAAACATCGGAGCTAGTTCGCGCGCCACGCGGGAAGACGCTTGCCGACGAAATCCGATCCCGAGAATTCCCAGGTCGACCACCAGCACCGTTCCACCGAGTGCCGCGAGGGCCAGCAGGTGGACCATCTCGACGGTGGCGAATCCCCACTTGGAGTCTCGCATCGCCGCCAGGGCCGGCGCGTGCGCGGCCCACTGAAATAGAGATAGCAGGGACATGTCAGAAATAGGCGATGTTAGAAATAGGCGATGGCCCGTCCCGCCACGATGATCCCGCTCCACAAAGTCAGCGACAAATACGCCGTCAGGCGGGCGCGCCAGGGAGCGGCCGCCGCTTCGTCCCATTGCAGCACGTTGCGGTAGACGGTGCGATGAAAGATCAGCGGGTTTAAGCCCGCGATAACGAGGAGGATCATTTTGAATCGGAACGCGGGGTTGTAGTAGGACTTTGCCGCCTCCGCCAGAAACAGAAGCACTCCGCTGCCGGCCATGGCCGTGAATCCCACCCACGTCAGCGGCAGAATCTGTCCGGCGACTTGCGAGACGCGCTCGCGTTTCAGAATCAGTCCCAACAATCGCAGGTCGACAATCGCCACCGTGCCCGCCAGCAACGCGATCGCCAACACGTGGACCGTCTCAATCACCGGAAACACCACATCGGATTCACGAATGGCCGTGGCGACCTGCGTGTCATTCAACCATTGGCAGGCTTGCAGGATGGACATTTAGCGCACTGTCGCCAACGATGCCGGCGTTCCCAAGATGGCTCGCAGGTGGGGAAGTCTCTCGACAGGTTCCTTCCCGCTCGCCTCGAACAACCAGAACTGTTCGAACTCGTGCCGGCCGTAGTCGTTCTGGAACAGCCCCTGCGATTTGTGCTCGGCGATTACCCAGCTCACGACGATCTGATAGTTCAAGGCGTTGCGATACCCGAAGGAAGCCGCGCGATCGAAGGTCACCACCGGCGCCGGATCGACAGTTCTTGTCAGCGGCAGCGCCGGAAATTCCGCGAACTTCAGGGGCGGATCGGACTTGGACCGTGACTCGACGCCGAACACCAGCGGCCGCTCATTCTCGGGCAGATGCGCAACCGCCTCCAATGCCAAAACGGTAGCCGCGCGATGATGGCCGTGAGTCTCCGCGGTGGGTAACAGCGTGAAGATGGCGTCATACCGCTCCGCCGCCAGCAGCCCGGAAAGAAAGCTGCGCAGGTGAGGACGGTCCCAGTTCGCGGATTGCGCGGAGGAGGCGTCGGTATCGAATCCCAGATCCTTCTGGTCCAGGAAGTACTGGTGGCGGATGCCGAGAATCTTGCCGGCGCGCTGCACTTCCTCTTTCCGGATCGCCGCCAGACGGGCATGTCCATCGCCGGTTTTCGTCAGGGCCGCGCCATAGTATGTCTCCGCCAATGCGGCATAACGATAGCCGGACTCACCGTCGGTAATGGTGACCTGGTCCGCGATCCATCCTGACTCACGGACCAGCCGATAGGTGCTTGCCGCGAAGGCGTATTCGTCGTCGGGATGCGCCACCACGATCAGCAACTTCCCCGGCGCGGTCTGCGCGGCTGCGTGATGCGGCAACAGCGCGGCGCCGGCCATGGCGAGTAGAAAGTCCTTGCGGCTGGGCAGGGGATCCGCTGACATCTTAGGCGAATACCTCCGAGCGCTGGCTGCCGGCCTCGATCACCTGGCGGGCGATTTCCCGCATAGGCGTGCGTTGCTGGCGGCTCAGGCGCCGAATTTGCAGATAGGCTTCCTCTTCACTCCATCCCAAAGACTCTCGCAGCAGGCCCTTGGCGCGGTCCAGGAGCTTGCGGTCGGCTAGTTGTTGGTTGGTCCGTTGCAGTTCCTCGCGGAGAGTCGACGCGGCGAGCAGTGCGGCCAGCGGAAAGCTGAGGCCGGAAAGGAACGCCAGTTCTCTCGCCCGGAAAGCCGTGCCGACGGTGCGGCAAAAATTGGCCATCCCCACTACCCCGGTGGGCGCGATGAGTGGGACCGACACGACACCGTCGAATTGGCCATTCCGGAATTCCGGCAAGACCGCAAATCGCCAATCGGCACCAATGTTCTGGTGAATCACGATGGGAGTGCGGCGATCCAAATGAAAGGCCACAGCGAGACCGCTCAATTCCGTCAACCTCGGTGCCCCTGCATAGGGCGTGGGTCCCACGAACGCAGACAAGCTTGCCCGTCCGTTCTCCCGGTCGAAACGATATACATAGGCGCCTTGGGCATTTGCCTGGGTGATGGCCAGCTCAATCACCGGCTCGATGACTTTCCACTGGTTGGCGGGAACTTCTTCCTGCCATCTCTGTTGGGTGTTTTCGTATATGGATTGTGCGGCTGTCGCTTGCATTTCAATTCTCCTGGTTTCATGCGGACCTTGTTCTACTCGATGGTTGCGTGGGAATCAGCGGCAGCGACAACAGCGATGGAGCGGGGCGTTGGTTAAATGTCCCATAGTCTATCGATATTATATAGTATCTGGAAAACTGTCAAGGGGCTGGGGCGTTCGTGACTTCCGTACTCGGCGAAGCGTGCGAAAATTCCAGCCGAACACTGCAATATTCCTTGACAGGCCATTCGCAATCGCACTATACTCGATCAACATTCTAGAGAAATATCCGGCGATGCTGTAGTTCCTGAAAGGTTCTGAGACTCACGAGGGTGAAAGTCTCCGCCGCCTCCCACGATTCGCGGGCAGTTCCGCTCGCGCAGCTTTGCACGGTCTTAGTGTCGCCACGATGCGGCTCCTAAGCTCTACCTTTTCGAGGAGAGTTCATGAGAGCTGTCGTTTTTGCCGTATTGTCTGTGTCCGTAGCGTTCGCTCAATCGTTCCAGGGGACCCTGCGCGGGCGGGTTCTCGATCCCAAGGGCGCCACCGCTTCCGCGGCGGTCGTCACTCTAATCGATGAAAGTACTGCCGTGCGCCGCCAGACCGTCAGTAACGAGCAAGGCGAGTACACGTTCGCTTCACTAACTCCCGCCACTTACACAGTGACGGTCGAAGCGGCAGGATTCAAGCGCCTGCAGCAGCGTGGCGTAACAGTAGAGACGCAGGCAATCGCCGTGCTCGACCTGACGCTGGAACTCGGCCAGGTCAGCGAACAGGTCAACGTCACGGCCGACGCGGCGCCGCTCCAAACGGGCGACGCTTCCACCGGCCAGTTGCTCGACAGCCAGAAGATCACCGATCTGCCGCTGTTGGGACGCAACCCATTCTTCACGGCCAAACTGGCGCAGACGGTAGTGTTCGTGGCCAATCCGAAATTCGCGCGCATGCAGGACCAGAACGGCAACTCCCAGGTGTCCATCGCCGGTGGCCCGCTGCGCACCAACAATTATCTGATCGACGGCATCTCGATCACCGATTCCAACAATCGCGCCGTCATCCTGCCTTCGCCGGAAGCCGTCCAGGAATTGAAGCTGCAGGCCAGCACCTTCGACGCCGAGGCCAACCGCACGGGCGGCGGGAGCTTCAATACCCTGCTGAAGTCGGGCACCAATGAGATTCATGGCAGCGCGGTGGGTCACATTCGCCAGACCGATTGGCTGGCCAACAATTTCTTCGCCAACCGCGCCGGCCAGCCCATCGCCGACCAGCCGTTCCGCGATTGGGCCGGCTCGCTGGGCGGTCCGGTCTTCATTCCGAAGGTCTACGATGGCCGCAATAAGAGCTTCTTCTTTATTACGACGGAAGCGTATCGCCAGCACGACGGCTCTACCACGCTGCTCTCCGTGCCCACGGCGCTGGAGCGCGGCGGAAATTTTTCGCAAAGCCTCTCCAAGAGCGGCACTCCGCAAGTCATCTACGACCCGCTCACCACCTCCTCCGATGGAACGCGCCAGCCCTTCGCCGGCAACGTGATTCCGGCCAACCGTCTGAGCAGCATCGGATCGGCGCTGGCCTCGTATTATCCGAATCCCAACGCCGCCACACCGTATTACGGAGCTCCCAATTACAACTTCACCGGCAGCTATCCCAACCGCGGCGACCAACGGACCTTCAAGGCGGACCAGGAGTTCACCTCGTGGCTGCGCGCGTCAGGTTCCTACATCCACCAGAAGACCTTCGAAGTGGACGCCCCGACGGACATCTTTCCCAACGCGGCATCGCCCAGCCAGACGTACTGCTGCGACCGCAAGATCGATGCCACCGAAGCCAATGCCACGGTGACAGCCAGCCCCACTACGGTGATCGCCATCCGTTGGGGATTCAATCGCTTCTACTCCCGCAGTACGCAGGAAAGCGCCGGCTTCAATCTGACGCAATTAGGGCTACCGGCGTCTCTTGCTAGCCAGACTCCGAATCCCGCATTCCCTGCCATCACCATGTCGGATGTCAGCAGCTTCGGAGGCGGCGGCACGAATCAGGACGTCTTCTACTCGCGCAACTTCAACACGACCATTTCCAAGTTCGTGGGCAAGCACAATCTGAAGGCCGGCTTCGATTTCCGCACGCTGCATGACTTCGGCACGCCTTCATCGGGGCCCACGAGCCTCGGGTTCTCGGCCGTGTTCACGCAGGCCAAGGCGCAGTCGGCGACTGCCGGGACGGGCGCCAGCCTGGCCACCATGCTGTTGGGATATCCCACCAGCGGCAGCATGAACGTGGTCGCCAGTTTCGACGACTTCGTGCGCTACTACGGGGGCTTCGTGCAGGACGATTATCGCGTCACTCCCAAACTCACTTTGAATCTCGGGATCCGCTTCGAGTACGAGTCGGGCATACAGGAGCGGAACAACAAGTTGATTGTGGGGCTCAATCCGACGGCCGCCAATCCGCTGCCGGGCGTCACGGGCGCGGTGGAATATGCGGGGGTAGGCGGCAATCCTACGCAGACCGGCGATGCGCTATCGGTCAGGCCGGCTCCGCGCTTCGGAGTGGCCTACCAGTTGGACGGCAAGACGGTGGCACGCGGAGGATACGGAATCTTCTGGGCGCCGACGTTCTTCAGCTTCCAGAACGCCATCGGGTATTCGCAGACGACCTCTATCGTCACCTCGACGAACGGCAACTTCACCCCGGCAGCCTCGCTCGCCAACCCGTATCCCAACGGCCTGCTCCAGCCGTCTGGAAACACGCTCGGTGCGCTCTCGGGGATCGGTCAGGCAATCACCATTCCCGATCCGAAGACGCAGTCTGCCGGGTATGTGCAGGAATACTCGCTGGAAGTGCAACGGCAGGCGCCCGGAGGACTGGTGCTCACCTTGGGATCGCTGGGGTCGCACTCGCTCTACCTGCTGCAATCGGGGCAGAATATCGACCAGTTGAACCCATCGAATTTCTCGCTCGGGTCGGCGCTCACGCAGAGCGTCGCCAATCCTTTCTACAACAACGGCGGCGTGGGGAGCATCGCCAACGCGACGGTGAGCCGGGAGCAATTGCTGCTGCCCTTCCCGCAATATACGTCGGTGGCGCTGGCGACTTCCGGCACCGCCAGCAGCCGCTACTACTCTTTCTATTTCCGCGCCGAGCGGCGATTCTCCAAAGGCTTGAGCGTGCTGGCGTCGTACGCATGGTCGCGCAGCAACGACGACGTCATCGGACTGAGCCTCGCCGGGGCAAGCCAGATTGCATCTGTCTCCGGGGCGCAGAATGCCTACAACCTGAACGGCGAATGGAGCCTCTCCACGCAGGACGTGCCCAATCGTTTTACCACTGCTATTACGTACGAACTGCCGTTCGGAAAAGGGAAGACGTTCCTCAATGGGAGCCGCGCGCTCAACTTGATTGTCGGCGGCTGGTCGGCGAATGCCTTCGGTGTGATGCAGACCGGGTATCCGCTATCGGTGACGCAGCCCAATAACAACAGCGTCATCGGCGCGAGCTACCAGCGGCCCAACGCGACGGGCGTGGCGCCCGCCACCTCGGGCTCGGTCGACAGCCGCGTCACCGACTGGCTGAATCCGGCGGCGTTTTCGCAAGCGGCGCAGTTCACCTTTGGCAATGTCAGCCGCTTCATCGACGTGCGCGGTCCGGGCCTGTTCAATTGGGATCTCTCGGTGTTTAAGACTTTTTCGATCAGAGAACGGATTCGCGCGCAGTTCCGCGCGGAGGCGCTGAACGCTACCAATACAGCTTACTTCGGGACGCCCAATACCACGGTCACGAACTCCAGCTTTGGAGTCATCACCAGCCAGATTAACAATCCGAGATTGGTACAACTCGGCACGAGGATCACGTTTTGAGAAGACTACATGTGCATTGTGTGGCAGGCAATCTTGCCTGCAGGCGGGCCTTCCAGCCCGCCGGGCGGCCTGAAAGGCCGCCTGCAGCCAGGATTGGCCGCCACACAGCAGCATCGGGGACGCTCGTCCTCCTGGTATGCCTGGCCACCGGCGCACAAGCTCAGGTCGTCAAGAATCAGGGGTACATCCCATTCGGAGACGCCCCCATCAATTATCGTTCCGAGAACCTCGACGACCCCATCGCCCGCCTCCAAAAACAACTGGACCGCGGCGAATTGAGGCTGGAGTACGAAGCGGGCCGCGGCTATCTGCGGCCGGTCCTGCGTGCCTTGCGCGTGCCGGCGAGCTCGCAGACGCTGGTGTTCTCCAAGACGAGTTTTCAATTCTCCAAGATCTCGCCGGAGAGGCCGCGTGCCCTGTATTTCAACGACGACGTCTACGTGGGGCGCGTCCACGATGGGCCATCCCTGGAGTTCGTTTCCTTCGACGCCATGCAAGGCGCCATCTTCTATATCTTGAACGACCAGGCAACCGAGCATCCCCGCTTCGAACGCGCCGCACTCGATTGCGTGCAGTGCCATGTGGCGGCCACCTCCACGCGCGGAGTGCCGGGCGTCATGCTGCGCTCCGTGTACACCAGCCCCTCAGGGACACAGGCGGCCGGAACGCCATCCTACATCACCGGGCAGGACAGCGTTTTAAAGGATCGCTGGGGTGGCTGGTACGTCACCGGCTCACTCGGGAAGCAGACACACCTGGGGAACGCGCTACTGCCCAACGGAGCGCGGCCGGACGAACTGGACCGTACGTCCCACGCCAGTCTCCCGAACCTCACGGGCCTGCTCGACACTGCCGGCTACCTCACGGGTTACAGCGACATCGTCGCGCATCTGGTGCTGGCCCATCAGACGCAGATGCACAACCTGATCACGCAGACCAACTATCAGACCAGGCTGGCACTATACGCCAACAAGGACGGCGGCGAGTTGTCTGACGCTGCCCGGCGACAATTCGAGCGGCCCGCCGAACAGTTGGTACGCTATCTGCTCTTCGCCAATGAAGCGCCGCTGGACGAGCCTGTCGCCGGCACTTCGGGCTTCGCCGAGGAGTTCGCGGCGCGTGGTCCGCGCGACGACCGTGGGCGCTCCCTGCGCGATTTCGACCTCCACCGGCGGATCTTCAAATATCCCTGCAGCTATTTGATCTATTCGGAAGCATTCGATGCCATTCCCCAGCCCGCCAAGGATTATGTGTACCGGCGCCTGTTCGAAGTGCTGAGCGGCCGCGAACAAGGGCCCGAGTTCGCGTCCCTCTCAGCCGAGGATCGCCGCGCGATCCTCGAAATCTTGGTAGCCACTAAACCCGGCGTGCCGGAAGAGTGGAGGGAATTCGTAAATCGTCCGGACCGCGCGCAGGTTCGGATCCACATCAACCCAACCGTACAGAAAGGAAACTGACTTATGAGAACTCTCGCAATCAATCTGGCCGCGGTGGGCGCAATCGCGCTCGCCACCGGCGTAGCGGCACGCCCGGCGGCCGCGGAAAGCTTGAACGGACGCTGGGCCGCAACGGTAGTACAGGGCGGCGTCACCATCCCATTCCGGCTCGACATTTCCGGCGACGGCAAGAACGTCATCGGCACGCTCTACAACGGTCAAGATACGGAGACCACCACCGGCGCCCGTATTCAGGACGGCAAAGTGCAGCTCGACTTCGACCACTACCTGACTTACATCAAGGCCGAAGTGAAGGATGGTGAATTAGATGGCGAGATCGCCGTGACGCGGCGTGTCACCACTGCACGTACCGCTGACGCCGAGCCTCCCACTCGCGGTGGCAGTCCGTTCCACGCCAGGCGTTACGTCGCTTTGGCCTCCGCGGCGGTGGCGAATGTGCCGTCGATCGACGGGGTTTGGGAGATCCCGTACGATTCCAACAAAGGCGAGAAGGCATGGCGCCTGATCGTCCAGCAGAAAGGTGCGGACGTCACGGCGACCGTTCTGCGCGTGGATGGCGATACCGGTGCGCTCACCGGCACCTGGCAGGATGGCAAGTTCGTGGCCAGCCATTTCGATGGCGCGCGTCCCGGTCTTATCCAGCTCACACCGCAAGCCGACGGAACGTTGTCAGTGGATCTGAAGACTCCGCCGCGCACCGGAGCGTTGGTGGCATACCGGCCGG
>Ga0182030_10003880_pt1 | contig 31898 bp, 30 predicted proteins | sample 812S3MmetaG_FD_121299 | JGI IMG/M metagenome (GOLD analysis project Ga0182030, IMG submission 121299) | Permafrost microbial communities from Stordalen Mire, Sweden - 812S3M metaG (Illumina Assembly) | ecosystem: Environmental > Terrestrial > Soil > Wetlands > Permafrost | place: Sweden... | reverse complement strand
TCCCAACGGTGATTCTAATTAATGCCGGTTCGGCTAGTGCTTCGGAAATTACAACCGGTGCTTTGCACGACAATGGCGCTGCACATGTCATAGGTGTAAAAAGTTATGGGAAAGGTGTAGTACAACAATTAGACAACCTGTCGGGCGGGGCAGAGCTTAAAGTTACCGTGGCAAGTTGGTATCGTCCAAACGGCCAGGATATTAATCACGTCGGTATAACACCTGACCAAACCGTACAGATAACCGCCGCTCAGGCTGCAGCCAATCAGGATCCTCAACAGGCCGCTGCTGTGGCATGGCTAGAACAACACTAATAGTTATTTTCTCTTGCCAAGCCTAGGTGTAATAGAGTAGCATTAGTACAAAATAGGGTTGAAAGGAAAACGGTGACCAAACCGACTAAGTATGTGTTTGTAACTGGTGGCGTACTTTCCGGATTAGGAAAGGGTATAACTGCCGCTTCGATTGGTAACATTCTCAAAACCCGCGGGCTAAAAGTAAATATTCAAAAATGTGATCCGTATCTCAATGTTGACGCCGGTACCCTTAACCCTCGTGAGCACGGAGAGTGTTTCGTAACGCGCGACGGCGCCGAGACTGACTTAGATTTAGGGCACTATGAGCGTTTTCTTGATGAAGAATTGACACAAGCTAGTTCGTTAATGGCCGGTAGGGTACTGTTAAAGGTCATTCAAGATGAGCGTGCCGGTAGATACGAGGGCCGCAGTGTACAAATTATTCCTCATGTTACCAGTGCTATTCAGGAATATATTAAAAACGCTTCTGAGGGCTTTGATGTGCATATTGTAGAAATTGGCGGCACGGTAGGCGACTATGAATCACTAAGTTTTATTGAAGCAATCCGTGAATTAGGTTTAAGAATTGGTCTGGAAAACTGTCTTTATGTCCACCTTGTTTATCTACCGTACCTCGGAGCCAGTCATGAATTTAAAACTAAACCTGCCCAAAATTCAGTTCGCGAATTGCGGGGCCTAGGCATTATACCCAATATCTTGATTGCTCGTTGTGAGCTGCCGCCTCCAGAAAGTATAAAACATAAACTCAATCTGTACTGTGGGGTAGGTGAAGATGCGATAGCCCTGTTACCAAATGCCGATAACATATATGAAGTGCCTTTGACGCTGGAAGATTCAGGGCTGGCCAATGAAATGTGTCGACGCCTAGGCTTTAAAACAAGTAAACCTAACTTCGAGTCGTGGCGAAAGGTAGTAGAACAGGCTAGTAGCCAATACGAAAAGACTGTAAACGTCGGGATAGTGGCTAAGTACCTAGATAATTCAGATACCTATATGTCGGTATTTGAAGCCTTAAAAGCAGCTGCTTGGCAGAATAGTTGTAACATAAACATACACTGGATTGATGCCGTGAAACTGGAAGCAACACCCGTTAGCGAAGCGCTGAAGGGCATTGATGGCATAGTTGTCCCGGGTGGATTTGGTTCCCGTGGTGTTGAAGGTAAAATCAAGGCGGCGCAATATGCCTTGACCTACAAACTTCCTTACCTGGGTTTATGCTACGGTTTGCATATGATGGTTGTTGCCGCGGCACGTAATGCCGGACTTTCTAAAGCCAACACCACCGAAGTTGACCTAAGCACCCCATACCCTGTAATTTGTACTATGAATGATCAGAAGGGGAAAGAAAATACCGGCGGCACCATGCGTCTAGGCAATTATAATTGCGAGATTGTAAAAGATAGCTTAGCTGCTCGACTATATGGTACCGGACAAATAGTCGAGCGCCATCGTCATAGATACGAAGCCAATAATGACTATCTTGATCAATACAAAAGCTGGGGCATTAAAGTGGCTGGTGTTAATCCGACTAAAAATTTGGTAGAAATGATTGAAGGAGTTGACCATCCGTTTTTGCTAGCTAGCCAGTTTCACCCTGAATTTAAGTCTCGTCCTAACCGGGCTCACCCCATGTTTAACGGTTTTATTGACAGCCTTTTACAGAAGTAATATTCATCAAAGATAAGCAGCCCTAACGGGTTGCTCACTGGTTATCCTAGTATCTTATTCGACCGTGACTTCAGTTCGTCGAACAGCTTTACCGGTAAAACGACTGAATTTACGAGTCTTGAAGCCAACTATGCCATCACGAGCTGCATGGATAGTAAAGTTACGGCTCATAGTAGTACCATCCCCGGGTCGTTTAGTCATGCCAACTTGCCGGACTATAATCTGACCGGTTAGAACTTTTTGACCGCCAAATAACTTAACGCCCAAGCGTTGTCCCGGGCTGTCATGAACGTTTTTGGCTGTACCGCCAGCTTTTACATGGCTCATATCAATCCTACTTCCTAATTAGCACTAACAACTCACGCCCGACGATCTGATTCTCCCGGTAATAGAGAAGGTGATCACTCATAACGTGTTTGAAACTTACCCGATTATAGCCTAAATCGCTTAGCCGGTCAATAAAAGACAAGTGTTTAAATACACCAGTATCGACCTGCCAAGCAGGTACAGCTAAACACAGACGTGTTCCTGGGCTTAATTGGTCTCTAATATTTATGAGGAATTTTCTTAGAATTAGGTTGCAGTCGTTAATTGTTTGAGCCAGTAGGTCGGAGCCAGGATAATTAGTAAACGGTCTCCCCAAATATGTTTCCGATGCAATTAAAGTAAACTGATAATCCCAGTTATGAGTGGTGGCGTCAGCAACATCAAGTCTATAGTCATTAGCAGGTAGCTTAAACTTCGCTTTAAACCATTCTAGATTAGTCCGGCTGTATTCAACCATCCGTGGTTCGATGTCGGTACCAATAACACCATATCCCATCAGCAAAGCCTCTTGAAGGATAACACCGGTACCGCAAAACGGGTCTAAAAGATTAATGGGACGCACGGGTCTAACTAAACGAGGGTGGTTTGAGACGGTTTCAAACTGTAATTCCTGACCAGCCAAGTTAATAATTATTTGAGCCAACTTCGGCGGCAACATCCCGACACGTGAATCACGTTTTGGGCGATAACGATCGCGGATTGTATAGTTGGCTATATCTTGAACATTTACAGTACGGGCCAGATAGGTCTTATCGTTACTACGGACTAATAATAGTTCACAGCCATTTGGGTTAATTAGCCCATTATGTATAACTTGTGCAGCGTTTAATAATAGAACTTTATTCGGTATAAACCGAACCGAGTGGCCAGAGCTTTGAATAACTTTTTTAAGTTTTAAGCCAGTTGCCATGAGCCGGGGAACAGAAACTTCAAGGTCAATTACACTCAGGCCGAGCTGGATTTTACTGTTCGTTTCAGGTCGTAGTTGAGACGGTATGTAAGTTAAAATATGTTTTTCAATCTCAGGCCATTTGAAAGTATCGAGGATATCCAGTACTTCACACAGGCGCATACTGCCACCCAACCGGGCGAAGTTTATATCTTTATAATTGTGATTGATTATAGCTGCTTGGCTCCCAACGGGTCGAACCATTTCGGCACCGTATAAGCTTTCAAGTTCGGCCATTCCTAAAGCAGGCTGCCGTCCGAGTATACAAAGACTTTTTTCCATAACTGACACCAAGTATAACGCGCTTTATGATTTTTTCGGTATAATGAACTTCAATGAGCCTTAAAACCGCAGCTTACTTAAAACAGCACTGGAAAGTGCTACTTAATACCGTTACCATCATTGCTCTTATTATTCTGATACTGGCAATTCACAAAGATATTTTTAGCACTTTCAATAACTTGCATAAGGTCGACTTTTGGGCTCTATTGCTACTAATTCCAGTGGAGTATTGGAACTACCATGCTCAAGCAAAACTATATCAAAAACTGTTTACGATAGTAGGTAACGACTTAAGCTACAAATTTTTATTTAAAACATCGTTAGAGTTAAATTTTGTAAATAGTGTATTCCCGAGTGGCGGATTAACGGGTATTTCATATTTTGGTGCCCGGATGCGCTCAGACAAAATAACCGGCGGCCGTGCGGCATTGGTTCAGATAATGAAACTAATGATGATCTTTGTGTCATTTGAGTTTTTGCTCATTATCGGATTGTTTTTAATGGCGATACGGGGACATGTCAACGGGTTGACGATCTTACTGGGTGGTTCGGTAACAACCCTATTGGTTGTGGGTACGATGGCTTTTGTATTCATCATCGGAGACAGTAAGCGTATCAACACCTCTTTTGTATTTGTAACCAGAATTTTAAACCGTTTAATTCATATCGTTCGGCCCCGTCATCCGGAAACGATTAACATCGACCGTTACCGACCAACGGTTAATGAGTTTCATGATAACTATAAACTTATGGCGACACATCGCCGCGAGTTAAATTGGCCCCTGGTCCATGCCTTCGAGGCCAATTTTAGTGAAATCTTAGCCGTTTATGTCGTATACATTGCCTTTGGACATTGGGTAAATCTCGGTGCGGTAATAGTAGCTTATGCAGTAGCAAATTTTGCCGGTTTGATTTCGGTGCTACCAAGCGGTGTAGGAATTTACGAGGCCTTAATGACTGCTGTTTTAGCAGCCGGCGGTGTTCCAGCGTCTCTCAGCTTGCCGGTAGTTGTAATGTATCGAGTGCTTAACACTTTGCTGCAATTGCCGCCCGGTTATGTCTATTATCATCGGACACTACATCATACGGCTGAGCGGCCGATGCATGTTACCTGATTTGAGCGTCAGCGAGTTTGTGGCGCTATTCAACCAAACACTTGAGTTTGCTTATCCTAACGTGACCATTATTGGCGAACTGGCCAATTTCCGTATCAGTAAAAACAAATGGCTGTACTTCGATCTTAAGGATGACGAGGCAATTGTACGTTTTTTTGGTAGCGTCTATGTTATGCCCGGACCGCTAGAAGACGGTATGCTGATAAAAGTCCGTGGTGCGCCTCATTTGCACCCACAGTACGGTTTTAGTATCACAGTTCAGAGTATTACGCCATATGGTGAAGGCGCCATTAAAAAGGCGGCTAGTTTGTTGGAGGCTAAATTAAGGGCTGAAGGCTTATTCGCACCGGATAGGAAAAGATTTCTTCCATATCCACCAGAGCGTATCGGTTTGATTACTTCCATTGAGTCAGCAGCCTACACCGATTTTGTAAAGGTAATAAGTGATAGGTGGGGTGGTTTGGAGATTGAGCTAATCGATGTGCAGGTGCAGGGAGAACAGGCACCCGAGCAAATCGTGCAGGCTATTACAGCCTTCAACGGCTTAGCCGAACCGCCGGATGTGCTGGTCATTACGCGTGGCGGCGGTAGCACAGAAGACCTACAGGTCTATAGTGCCGAATCGGTGACCCGTGCTGTCGCAAATAGCCGGATACCCACTTTAGTGGCAATTGGTCACGAACGGGACGTTAGTTTGTCGGAACTGGCTGCCGACCAACGTGCAAGTACACCCAGTAACGCTGCTGAACTGTTGGTGCCGGATCGAACCCAGATCTTAAATGAATTAGTATCCATGGGGAATAACTTAAGTCGAAGCGTAACCGATATATTAGCGGATGCAAAAAGTTGGATTATTGATCAGCAAGCTAGTTTGCAACAACTAGTGGGGCAAACATTTAAAAACACAGCAGATAACGTTTTGTTGCGAGGGAGGTTGTTGGCGGTACTTGACCCGCAAACACCATTGAAACGCGGCTATGCGCTGGTGCGAAAAGAAGGTACTATCTTACGTAAGATGGCCGGTTTGAAACTAGATGATATAGTGGAAGTAGAAATGGGAGACGGGCAGTTTCACGCTAAGGTAGAGGCCATAGAACGATAAAGATTGGGGTATATTATGGTAAAGAGTGAAAAAAATTATCAGCAGCTCAGCAAGGAACTCGATGAAATCTTGTCGGCACTTCAATTGCCGGACGTAACGATTGATGAAGCGCTGAAGTTATTTGAGCGAGGCCAAAAAGTTCTTATCGAGCTTGAGACGTATTTGAAAACTGCTGAAAACAAAATCCGTAAACTCAGCCGAGTTTAATCAGCTTAATACCGACGTTATGGTAAGGGAAGTCTTTACGTAACCTGAAAAATCATTTACCATGAGCAGTATAATGTTATCAATAAATGGTAACCAAAGCGGTAGTATGGATAAATTGACGACTCCTCTAGCGGCAGTAATTATTTTATTGTTAGTTTCGATTGGCTTTGGTTTTTGGGCGTATGCCGGCCGTCAAAATTATAAAAACAATACCAACCAAAAAATATTGGTAGCCGTATCAGCTGCCCAAAAACAGCAGAAGACAACTGACGATAACAATTATACCGTTGCGGAGACGAAACCATACCTGACTTATAATGGCTCCTCAGAGTACGGCAGTTTAGTGGTTGAGTATCCGAAAACATGGAGCGCATATGTAGTGACAGCTTCAGCTGACAACCAAAGCTCGACGCCAATTAATGGGTATTTTGAGCCAGGTATAATACCTGACGTTCAAAATTCAGCCAATGTTTTTGCACTAAGGATACAGGTTATTTCACAGACATACGATCAGATTGTAAATAACTTTAGTTCGCAGGTTAAGAGTCAACTAGTGACGGTGATACCATATGCGTTTCCTAAGGTGCCGAGTGATGTAGGTGTAAGAGTAGATGGAGAAATCGAACAGCAAATTCAGGGCAGTATGGTGATTGTGCCAATACGCAACACCACGCTTGAAATATGGACAGAATCGGCTGGTTTTGAATCAGATTTTAATAACATTATCTTACCCAACGTTAGCTTTAGCCCATAGAACAAAACGACGTCCAAAACATCGTATTTATTGAGGCATCGTCTTAAATGTAAACTTGAAAATCCTCAGGTGAAGTTTATACTGAAAACAGGAAGAGAGGGCTATTTTTGTGCATGCCTACGGCACCAACGGAGTAATAAACAGCCATTCTTCTTTGTTGTTACGCTCGGTAGCCGAGGAGTTAAAACTACCACTCTTACAAATTGGCCGCGATGCTGAATTACAAAACTTAGCGTCAGCAAACATAGCAGTTGATCTAAAAAGAATCCAAAACAACGCCGACATGGCACTATTGCTAGTCGATAGTTATTTACTTGGTCTGGAGCTGAACGAAGCTCAAGCCGAACTTACGCTTGAACCCGTATCGTTATCCGGTGCCCTGGATGACGCCGCTCATACACTTAATCAATTCGCGAAACAGTACGATACCACATTTGAACTTGCCAGTTCGGGCAAATACGGTCCGGTTATGGCACATGCTATTGGCTTAAAGGCAGCCCTGGTAAGTCTTGGCTATGCACTAGTTAGTGTTCCGCAGGAAGAAACATCACGCCGTCAGGTAATTCTCGGTGTCCATCAAAGTAGTAGTGGTTTAGTGGCTGGTGTATATGGTGATTTTGAAACTTTAGCCCATACTCACCTTAAACAAGCCCGTATGTTATGCGGTCGAGCGCGCCAACCATTTAGAATGTTATCCAGCGGCAGTGCGGCGGGGGTTTTTGTAGCAGATACAATTTTTCAAGCCATGCATACTAAACTAAACGTTTCACGCCACCAGAAACACACTGGGCTGGCCGCCACTTTGCAACCCAGCCAGCAGTTAGCACTGGTGTAGACTAAATAAAGCATTATGGCGCAAATCTTACTACTTGAACCAGATATCGTACTAAGCCGTATCTACGCAAAAGCGCTTGAGCAAGTTGGGCATAAAGTAAGTTCGGTTTTTGATGCTCAGGCTGCAATCAATGTTATCGATAAATTTGCACCAGATTTGGTGGTACTCGAACTTCAATTACCGATTCATAACGGTGTAGAATTTCTTTATGAGTTCCGTTCTTACGCTGAATGGCAAAAAACACCTGTTATTGTACAAAGTTTTGTACCGCCGAGTGAGTTTAAGTTGACGCCAAGTCTTTGGCGTGGTTTAGGCATAGCTATTTATCTATATAAACCACGTGCGAGCTTACAACAGCTTTTAAATAGCGTACAGGATCAATTGGTTACTATAACCGCATGAAACAGCTTACAACCGTAGGTATCGTATTAAACCGTACGGATTTCGGTGAAGCCGATCGAATACTGACAATGCTAACGCCGCAGTATGGTAAATTACGACTAATGGCTCGGGGAGTCAGGCGCATAAAATCAAAACTGGCAGGGGGTATCGAACTCTTCAGCGTCAGTAATATTACCTTTATCAGAGGCCGTGGTGAAATCTGTACTCTGATTTCATCACGTCTGCAAAAACATTATGCCAACATTGTTCAGAACTTGGACCGTACAATGCTAGGCTATGACTTAATCAAACTGTTACACAGGGCTACAGAAGATGAGCCCGAGCCAGTTTATTTTCAATTGTTACAAGATGCATTTGAGGCTTTAGACAATCCAATCATATCGCCTCAGTTGATTAGAGTATGGTTTAGCGCGCAGCTACTTAGGCTGGCAGGACATAATCCGGGGCTTCAGGTGGATGATCTGGGCCAAAAGCTTGAACTGCGGCAAAACTATGTATTTAATTTTGACCGTATGGCTTTTAAATCGGTCGATTCTGGTGCGCTAACAGCAAACCATATAAAGTTGCTGCGCTTATTGTTTAGTGCCAACCAGCCACATGTTTTGGCCCAGGTTCAGGGCGGTGAAGCGGTATTATCTGATCTGGATCCAATCGTCCAAACTATGCTAAAAACGCAGATTCGGATATAATGCGAGCTATATGAGCGATGTAACACTTGATGAAATCGTCGGCCTTTGTAAACGTCGCGGTTTTATATTTCAATCCAGTGAGATTTATGGTGGGTTAGCCGGTTTTTATGATTATGGCCCGCTGGGCGTAGAACTGGTCAACACTCTTAAGCAGTTATGGTGGAAAGCCATGGTGCGTGAACACGATAATATCTTTGGTTTAGATGGTGCGGTTATCCAGAATCCGAAACTTTGGGAGGCAAGTGGCCATATTGCTGGATTTACCGACCCCATGGTTGAAGATTTAGTAACCCATAAACGTTATCGTGCAGACCATTTAGCTGAAACAGATTCTACCAACTTAATTGAGCTTGCCGAACTCTTAAAAGATAAGAAATCTCCCGATGGTAATCCGATTAGTGAACCGCGTTTTTTCAATATGATGATGAAAACATGGGTCGGGCCCGTTGAAGATGAAGCAGCTGTTGCGTATTTACGACCGGAAACAGCCGGTGCAATATTTACAAATTATGAAAACGTACGCGAAACAATGCGGGCAAAACTACCCTTTGGTATTGCTCAAATAGGGAAGGCGTTTCGTAACGAAATATCCCCCCGTGATTTCATTTTCCGGGTTCGTGAGCTCGAACAGATGGAAATGCAGTATTTCATTAAACCGGATGCCCAAAATGAGACATATGAAATGTGGCGTGATTTTGCCTGGACGTTTTTAACTAATCGACTTGGAATCAAATCGGAGAGCCTGCAATGGCATGAACATGATGATAATGAACGAGCTCACTATGCCTCTTCAGCCCATGATATATACTTCAGGTTTCCTCAAGGTTTCAAAGAACTTTGGGGTACGCATAATCGTACTGACTTTGATCTATCCAATCACACGCGAGTAAGCGGTAAAGACCTAACGTATTTTGAGCAAGAAACCCGAGAGAGGTTTACTCCGTATGTGATTGAAAGTTCAGTCGGTGTTGGGCGTATGCTGCTTGCCGTATTAGTTGATGCCTATAAAGTAGAAGAAATTAATGGTGAAAAACGCATTGTACTGAAACTAAGACCGGATTTAGCACCGGTGAAAATAGCCGTTTTCCCGCTGCTCAAAAACAAGCCCGAGTTAACAACAAAAGCCCGACAGGTCTACGATATGCTTAAAAAGTCATTCGGTAACGTTATGTGGGATGATAATGGCAATATCGGCAAACGTTATCGTCGGCAGGATGAAATAGGTACTCCTTGGTGCGTAACGGTAGACTTCGATAGTCTGGAAAATGACGACGTTACGATCCGGGACCGCGACACAACCGAACAAGTGAGGATTAAAGTAGATGAACTGGTTAATAGGCTTTCAAAATAACAGGAAGGGTTTATGAAAAATTCACAAAAAAGACCAGATGTATATGCCTTCATAGATAGTCAGAACCTAAACTTAGGGGTACAAGCGGTCGGATGGAAAATGGACTGGCGAAGATTCCGCACTTATTTACAAAAGCAATACGGCGTGACCAAGGCTTTCATGTTTATCGGTTATATGGCTGAAAATGAACCCATGTATGAACAGCTTCATGAAGCGGGCTATCTTATTGTGCTGAAGCCAACCGTTGACGTTAAGGCATTGACTGAAAAAAACAACGAAGATTTGGACAAAGATCATGTTAAGGACGATTCAAAACACGCCGTAAAAGGTAATATTGACGCCGATCTGGTTCTATATGCCATGAAAGAGCTACCCAACTACAGCCAAGCGATAATTGTATCCGGTGACGGTGATTTCTACGGTCTGGTTGAATACCTGATAGAGTGTCGTAAACTTAAACAAATTATGACTCCTAACTGGAAATATTCCAGTCTCTTGAAGCCTTTCGAGAACTATATCGTACGGCTGGATCAACAACGCCGGCAACTGTCTTACCATGACCACGGCCGGAAAAAACCAGAATAGTCTAGCCATTACTTATTCATTGGGCATAGTAGGGGATATTACAGAGCTTTAGTAATATTTTGCTACAGTAGTTGTAGAAAAAGGAGGTTAAGATGAAAGTAACAAAGTATCCGCAAAGCTGTTTACTGCTCGAAAAAGATAACAAGCGGTTGGTCATTGATCCCGGTTCGCTGGTATCTCCGGCTTATAAAGCCAGTGATTTACTTCCAATAGATGGGGTTTTAATCACACATGAGCATTCAGACCATATCGACCCTGATTTAATCAATTCTTTACTGGCCGATAAATTGGTCCCGGTTGTCGGTAACGAAAATACCAGCAAAGTATTTAACAGTATGATCACCAAAGTCATTAGAGACGGCGAGGAATTCGACTTAGCAGGTTTTCATATCCAAGCCAGGGAACTGCTGCATGTTGCTTCCGTTGACGGTAGCCCCGTTCCACAAAATACTGGTTATGTAGTTAACGGTGTATTTTTCCATCCAGGTGATGGAATTAACATTGAGGGGGTCGAAATCGAAACGGCAGCCGCACCGATTGCAGGGCCAGACATAAGCCCACGCGATGTATATAATTTTATTAAGCAGGTTGGTTGTAAAACAGTTATCCCGATTCACTATGACTATTATCCAGCCGATCCGAGATTCTACGCAAAACTACTGAATGGAATAGATAATTCACTTAATGTTGTCGCTTTAGCTAACGGTGAGTCTGTTGAAGTCTTATAAATAAACATAACCTTGACTTTTAACATATGATTTGTTATAGTATAAGCATTATGAAATTCGGTAAATCACTTCAAGAACTCCCAACAAAAGAGCGCAGAAACACTATACATCGTCGCCAGAATGTTGCTAAAGCCGTAGTGGCCTTAGGTTTAGTTGGCGGAGCGGTCGGACTTTTAGAAAGTAATAGCGGTTCATATCCTAGCATAACAGCAGAATTGCAACAGCTTAAGAACCCGAAAGTTCTTAATGGTGACCTGGTGTTAAAACCGGGGACTATTCTTCGCAATTCATTTGAAACACCCGAACAAGTCGATACCGACCAAATGGGCGGTAATGTTGCTGCTGTAGTTCAAAAAGGCCAGGAGATTGTAGTCCAAGATCCGGCTGTTATAACCAAGACAAACGGGGAAAATCAGTCTACAACCTGGTACGCCTTTCAAGTTCCTCCTGAAATCAATCATAATAACGGCAATATCCAGTGGGCAGCGATTGATGGCACAGATCTTAGTCCCCAAACTAATAGCTACGAAGTTTATACGTCTAATGGCGATACACCTTTTAATCTGGCGGCCCCAGATACATCAGACCTTTTAGATGCCCGGTACGGCTCGACGGATTCACAATCTTTAGAGCTTATCCTGCAGGTGCCCATCAAAACTAAAACCGTCATAATGGAATACGGTTTAAAGAAAGCCGATAGTAAAGAACTTATTTCTGATCGAACTACCCATATCAATGAAGTTGTCGCCCGATCAATTTTAACCACTCCCGGCGAAACCGACCAACTAGTTAAGACTCCCGGCGAAGCCGACCAACTAGCTAAGATAATTGCAACGGCAAAATAAGTAAAGTAATAAAATAACGACTAGCGCTAGCTGTGTAGCTGTAAACGCTATATATTGTGGAAAACTATATAACGCAGTAGAAACTGTGGATAAGTGGTGTCAAGAACACCACCAATTCTTTGTAAATGCTATTGCTGTGGGTAACTGTGGGTAGTATAGTCATGTCAGTGGGTAATCGTGGGTGACCCAAAACAGGTAACTCATGATCAAAAATAAAAACCACTGCAAATTAAATTTTATCTACAATGGCGACGGTGGATTACTTCAAACGTAAACTAGACGACAAGCGGAGGCTGACAATACCAGCTGAGCTTCGAGCCGAATTTGCGCACGGAGTAGTCATCACTCGTGGCTTCCAGAACTATCTACACCTTTACCCTAAAAAAGTATGGGACCTAGAAGTCGAGAGCCAGCTACAAGGCGATATCCTTGACGAGCACATTGCCGACTTAAATGTCCAATTTCGGATGGGCAAAGTCGAATGTGCAATCGACGAAAAACAAGGTCGAATCGTTCTGGAGCAGCACTTGCTGGACTACGCCGGTATCAGTCGTGATATTACGGCGATACGGGTAGGTAAATATTGGCGGCTTATGGCAGCAACATAAGATCGGACAGGTAAGAGCTCTTTAACAATTCGGGAAAGATTAGTAAACCAAAACGCTTAAATGACATAGTTAGCGTTTAACGACTCGAGGTTAGCTAATCGGCAGTCAACAAGTGGCCCAAGGGTACCACTTTAAAAACCCTCGATCTTTACTCAAAAACACCTCCCAAAACTCCACCTCACACATAAGTCTCTCAAAACTTTGGTTTTAGCCAGTGAAAGAAATTTTAAGATCTCTTAGATCTTACCTCAAGACTTCTCTCACACACAGCTATAACCTCAAAAAACAAAAACTCAAAAAAACAAAAAGTTGGCTGCTGGTTAGGTGATCTTGTAAAAATAAAAAACAAATATAATCAAATCACCAAAATAAAAACAAAAACGATGTTCCAAAACCAAAACGGTCAATTGCACCTTCCGGTTTTACTTGAATCGGTTTTATCCGTACTGGCACCCAAGAAAGGGGAATCATACCTCGATCTGACAGCCGGGTACGGTGGACATGCGGATGCAATCTTGTCACTGACAAAAGCGCCCACCAAGGCGTCACTTGTCGATCGTGACTTGGTAGCAGCCGAGGCTCTAAAAAATCGGTTCGGAAAAGAAGGCGTAGAAATCATTCAAAACGATTTTTACACGGCCAGCCAAGAATTATTGGCTCAGGCTAGACAATTTGATCTTATATTGGCAGATTTAGGGGTATCGTCAGTGCACCTTAATACAGCGAGTCGCGGGTTCAGTTTTAGTCAAGAGGGACCGCTTGACATGCGTATGGATCAGAGCCAACAGCTTACAGCCGAAACTATAGTTAACACTTTTAGCGAGGCAGAACTGGCGGATTTGATAAAACGTTATGGAGAGGATCCCAAAGCAGCCAGAATTGCGAACCTTATCGTTCACAACCGGCCGATTACGACCACTCGTTCACTTGCACAAATTGTCGCCAAAGCTTGGCCTGGGCATCTCAAAATCCATCCGGCAACGCGTACCTTTCAGGCGCTGCGTATAGCCGTAAATGACGAACTTGAGCAACTACAGCTTAGTATGCCAATATGGGTTGCTATGCTCAGGCCTGGCGGACGGATAGCTATTATTAGCTTTCATAGCTTGGAGGATCGCTTAGTTAAGCAGTTTTTCCAAGAAAGGGCTGGTAACACCTATGACGCCGATCTTCAGCTAATCACAAAACATCCCATAGCTGGCGATCAAAATGAAATAGCTTTTAATCCGCGAGCTCGTAGTGCAAAACTACGAGCCGCAGCGAAAATAAAAAACGGAAAGGGAAGCGCTCATGCCTATTCAGGTTAAAAGCAGCTCCCGGACCTACAAAGTGAGAGTAAAGGTTATTTAAACCTTATAACCACTTTGTAGAAATGGTGGACGGGCCCAGTGCCAACTAGTAGTTGGCACTGCCCATCCTAAAATAAACATAAAAAGAAAAACAAATATGACATATTCAAACACTATGGCTCTAGGCAGACAGCGCAGCTTGGGACGCAACCAAAATGTTGTTAGCTTTCGCCGCAGCCGGGTAAGTCTCGGTCCAATCAGCAATAGCATTACTTTGGTCGTGCTGGCGTGCTTATTGGGTTTGCTTTACCTGACACAGGTGACAAAAACCAATGCATACGGCTACACGATTAACGGATTGCAACAACAACAGACTCAACTACAGAGCCAGTATAATAACCTGGAAGTAACATCGGCACAACTACAATCGACCGTACGAACGCAGAATAGCAGCGTAGCCAAAAGCATGGTCGCCGTTGCTCCCAGCGCCAGTATCCAGAACTAGTTTATAATAGATAAGATATGCAACCATCCCAGAGCTTTGTAACAGTTGCTCAAATGGCCCGGCGAAGCCGTGTGATTTTTACAGTACTTGTAATTATTGTGGTGGTGTTTATAGTTCGGCTATTTGAGGTACAGGTCGTTCAATATAAGCACTATCAAACTGCTGCCTTGAATGATCAGCTAAAACAATACCAAATTCCAGCTACTAGGGGCCTGATTGAAGCCCAGGAAGGCAATAGTATCGTGCCGATCGTACTAAATCAGGAGCTTTATACGCTATATGCCGACCCACCGCTTGTCAAAGACCCGTCAAAAGTAGCCGATACTTTAGTAAGCGTACTAGGAGGGTCTGCAGCTAATTATAAACAGTTATTAACCACCACTGGTACGCAGTACGTTGTACTGAATAAAAAGTTGACTCAAGCAACAAGTAATAAAATATTAAATTTTAAGTTTCCGGGGATAGGTACGCAAGGCCAAGACTACCGTACTTACCCTCAAGGCTCACTGGCTTCTCAGGTTTTGGGCTTTGTTAACAATGATGGGCTAGGGGAATACGGTATCGAACAGGCCTTAAATCCAGAGCTAGCAGGCAAGCCAGGTCAGGTCAAAGCCGTAACGGATGTAAATGGTGTACCATTAGCGGCAGAGGGTAGCAATATTTTAACTCCGCCAACACCCGGTAGTAACGTAGTACTGACATTAAATTTAGGCATGCAAGCGCAAATGGAAAGCATATTGCAACAAGAATATACAAGCACCAAATCACAGGGATTAAGTGCCATTATAATGGATCCCGATACCGGTCAGGTAGACGCGATGGCTAATTATCCTACCTACGATCCGGCTGATTACGAAGACGTACCCAACCAGTCCTTATTTCAAAATGCAGCAGTAGATAATCCTATTGAACCAGGCTCATCCATGAAATCATTAACGACACCGGCAGCACTAAATCAGGGGGTAATTCAGCCCAATGAATCATTTTACGATCCCGCTCACTGGGTAGTTGATGGTTTCAATATAACCGATATTGAACAGGATGGTGGCCCACGTGAGCAAAACATTGCTAGCATATTGTCGTTGTCGTTAAATACCGGAGCAACCTGGATGCTTATGCAAATGAGTGATCCGGGTGGTACGCAAATCACCCAAAAGGGTATCAATGCTTGGCATGATTATATGGTAAATCACTATAGACTTGGCCAACCGACTGGCATTGAACAGGGCTATGAATCAGCCGGATATGTGCCGCCAGACGACCCAAGCCAACCAGCTTTAGCATTAACTTATGCAAACACGTCTTTTGGCCAAGGAGTGCAAGTAACTGCTCTACAGATGGGAGCGGCAATATCAAGCATAATTAACGGTGGGACCTACTATAAACCAACACTTGTTGATGAAACTATCTCGGCTAGCGGTAAGGTTACGACTAATAGCCCAAAGATCGTTGAGAAAAATGTAGTTTCGTCACAAGTGGGTGCTGAGATGCTCCCATTATTAGAGAATGTCGTAACGACTTACTTACACGAAGGCTATGGCTTTATGTCATTTAGCCCCAATTATATCGTTGGAGGTAAGACCGGCACGGCTCAAGTTGCCCAACCGGGTGGTGGTTACTTTGCCAACATCTATAACGGTACTTATATAGGGTTTGTCGGTGGGAATACTCCCCAGTACGTAATTGTTGTTTTTAACATTAAGCCAAACGTTCCTGGCTATGCTGGTGCATTAGGCGGCCAGCCGGTTTTTGCTGATCTGGCACACATGCTGATTAACGACGGCTATGTTACACCAAAGAGCTAGATGGTATAATTTGATGAAGAAGTGAAAACAGATATGAATAATATAATTCATTTTACGGTTAGTACTCACACCCTGTTGCACGTATTGCTGCTCGGGTTTATTAGCTTCGTAGTTAGTATGTTAATTACACCTATATATACAACCCTAGCTTATCGGCGCGAATGGTGGAAGAAACAACGCACTGAGGCTATGGGTGGGAGCAGTTCGGCGGTCTATAACCAACTCCATGCCGAAAAACACAAAAGACACATTCCGACAATGGCAGGCTTGATCTTTGTGATTAGCGTAGCCATTGTGACTTTGCTGGCGAATTTAAGTCGAGGTCAAACCTGGTTACCGCTTGCGGGCATGCTTGGTTCTGGGGCGATCGGACTAGCTGACGACACCTTGAATATTAGGAGCAACGGCGGTATTGCTGGGATGCGGGTTAAAGTTAAGGTATTACTGTATAGCGCCGTGGCTTTAATTGGTGGCTGGTGGTTTTATCGAAAACTTGGCGTTAACTCTATCCAGTTACCAATAGTCCATGTTTGGCATATAGGATGGGGCGTAGTGGTGCTTTTCTGGTTTGTGGTTCTTGCTACAGCCAATGCGGTGAATATTACCGATGGTTTAGATGGCCTAGCTGGCGGTTTGTTGACCAGCTCGTTCGGGGTTTATACTTTAATTTCTTTAGTTGAGGGGAAGTACGCCCTAGCAGCCTTCTGCTTAACCGTTGTAGGTGCATTGCTTAGCTATACCTGGTTTAATATTTATCCAGCTAGATTTTTTATGGGTGACGTTGGAGCATTTGCCCTTGGCACGGCGCTCGGTATCATCGCCATGCAGACCAATACGGTTTATGTATTACCTATTGTTGGAGCGGTATACGTTATTGAGACCGGCTCGGTAATAGTTAACCGTTTATCGAAAAAATTGCGCCATGGTAAAAAGGTATTCTTATCTTCTCCAATTCACCATCATTTTGAAGCATTGGGTTGGCCGGAAACTAAAGTTACGATGCGCTTTTGGATTCTTGGACAAGTCGCAGCTGTCTTAGGACTAGTTGTATTCCTGGTAGGTAGGTATTAGTTAACATGGAACGCCGTTCTAGCCTCCGAAATCGGTTAGCAGAGGCTCCAATTCGACGCCATAAACCCGATTACTGGTTATTGATTTTGGTTGCATGCTTGCTGGCGATAGGCTTAATAGTTCTTTATGCTATTGGACCAGCCCTCAGTGTTGAGAGTAACGCTGGCCCAAACTATTATATTGATAAACAGCTCATTGCTGTCGTACTCGGTCTTGTAGCTTTTGCATTTGCGGCTAACGTGCCACTTTCCATGTGGCGTAGAGCATATAAACCGTTGCTGATTATTGCTGCCGGCGCTACTTTGCTGGCACTAATTATGCCAGCCAACCCGCAGTACCCGGCGCATCGTTGGATTCGGCTTGGCTCTTTTTCTTTTCAATCAGTTGAACTTTTAAAGTTTGCAGTACTTGTCTGGTTTTCTGGTTTTCTGGTAAAACGTTTAAAGAATGGAGAGATCACAAAAACTCGTCCTACTCTTGTACCCTTACTCCTAGCTTTGTTGGTCATTGGCCTAGTAGTAGCCGGTATCCAAAGTGATCTCGGCTCAATGGGAGTAATAGTAGTAATGATGGCTGTCATGGCTTTTATGGCTGGTATGCCGTTTAAGCGCATCCTTATTATCGGTTGTATAATTGTCGCTGGTTTGATCTTGGCCGTATCAACATCATCTTATCGCCGAGCGCGTCTAGAGACCTTCCTGCATCCTACAAGCAATTGTAGCTCTACTGGCTACCAGGCCTGCCAGGCTTTGATTGCCGTCGGTTCAGGCGGTGTAATCGGTCTGGGCCTTGGCAGGAGCGTCCAAGCCTATGGTTATCTACCTGAGGCGTCAAATGACTCTATTTTTGCTATCTTTGCTGAAAAATTTGGCTTTATAGGTTCAACTATATTAATGGGGCTATTTTTAGCTCTGTTTTCTCGTCTGAAACGTATTATTGAACACGTACCAGACGATTTTTCACGTTTGGTCGTTGTGGGAGTCCTTGCTTGGCTAAGCGTTCAAAGCCTTATCAACATCGGTGCAATGATTGGACTTTTACCCTTAAAAGGTATTACGTTGCCGTTTATCAGCTACGGTGGTACAAGCGTTGTATTTGTGATGGCTGCTATAGGTCTAGTTTTTCAGATATCGCGTTATACTTTACTTAAAACCTCGACAATAAACAAAGAAGGGAAGCAATATGAAGATCGTCTTGACGGGCGGCGGCTCCGGGGGACATATCACTCCGTTGCTAGCAGTCGCTCATGAATTAAAGCAACTTAAACCCGATGCGACGCTGATCTTCATCGGGCATCGTGGCGATCAGCTTAGTGATTTACCTCGAGAAAACAGAGATATCGATGAGGTATATTTTGTGAAAGCAGGGAAGTTCCGTCGTTATAGTGGCATGGGACTAAAACAGCTTCTTGACCTGCCGACCGTTTTAAAAAACATCCGAGACGGCACAAGAGTAATCTACGGTCTGGCAGAAAGCAGTCGCCTACTTAGAAAAATTAAGCCGGATATTATTCTAATAAAAGGTGGATTCGTTGGTGTACCGGTTGGATTGGCCGCCGCTCAACTACATATACCATTTGTAACGCATGACTCTGATGCTATACCGGGTCTAGCTAATCGGATTATTGCCAGGTGGGCCAGTGCTCATGCCGTATCACTGCCGAAAGAGCTATATTCATATCCACCCCAAAAAACATATACTGTTGGCGTACCAGTCAGTAGAGATTTCGTACCTGTTAATCCAGAAAATATAAGACAGTATCGCGACCTACTCGACCTTAGTAAGTATAAGCAAATTGTATTCGTTACCGGTGGCGGTAATGGTGCCAGCCAGCTGAATATTGAAGTAGTAGCTAGCGCCAAGAAGCTTCTACTTCGCTTCCCGCAAGCTGTTATAGTGCACGTAGCCGGGCGGGCCTTTGAAGAAGATACTCGCCGAGCTTATGTTAAGGCGGTGCCTGAAGATCTTATGTCCAGAGTTATCGTAAAGAGTTTTGTAGTTGACTTGTATCGTTATAGCGGCGCTGCTGATGTCGTAATCGCTAGGGGTAGCGCTACAAACCTAGCTGAGTTTGCTCTGCAAGCCAAAGCTTGCATTATTGTGCCGGCCGGGCAATTGATATGGACAGTAAAGAATGCCGAAATATTAACTGAACGGCAGGCGGCAATTGTTATTGCTGAAAAAGATCTAGACAACAACCCTGATCGTTTAGCCGATGCTTGTATGAGTTTATTGGAAGATGATAACAAGCGCCAGCAGCTTGGCAGTAACCTAGCTGAAATCTTCGCTCATCCTCAGGCAACCCGTGAACTTGCTCAATTACTTCTAAAAACGGCAAACCTAAAGTAAGTTTTATATGTTTAAACGATCTAGCCAAATCGATAATACGCCGCGCCAGCCGACGCGCACAATTGCTCCTCGCAATAGCGCTAATTCATACTCATACCGAGCCTCGAGAAGGAGCAGGGAAGATAACTTACAACGACGACCGGAGCTGATGGTAGAACGCCAACAATCAGGGACCAAAAGTGCTCGAAGGCGAGGTAAATCAGTTTTTCTTATAGTGTTGCTAATATTCCTGTTTGTATTTTTGTCATGGCTTAACGATTCACCAAAAATTATCATTCTTGGGTCACCGGCTGATCGTGAGTTATTGCAGAGTACGATTGTTTATAAAAAAGCTGCAATAAAATTGTTCAACAAGTCATTTACTAACCACAACAAACTAACATTGAACACAGATAATATTGTCAACAAGCTAGAGCAAGAATTCCCGGAACTTGCCAATGTAACGGTTCAGTTCCAATTGTTAGGAGATTCACCGAACATCTACTTACAACCGGCTATTCCAGCGATGTTGATGGCTAACGGCTCTGGCAAAGAATTTATAATATCAGCTACCGGGATAGCAGTGGCTCCCGCCAGCAAATTAAGTAATATAGCAACATTTCATCTATTGCTACTTACAGATCAAAGCGGTTTAACAATTCGACTTGGTGGGGCCGCGTTGTCATCGACGGACATTGTCTTCATACAAACAGTTAAAGAGCAATTTACAGCGCATAATTTAACGATTAGTAGTTTAACCCTACCGAGTGCTTCCAGCGAACTGGATGTACGAATCAACGGAACTTCGTATTTTATCAAGTTTAATCTGGGAACAGACGCCAATCAGCAAATTGGTTCATTTCTAGCTGTTCGTAAATATCTTACGTCGAATAACATTACGCCGAGCCAATACATCGATGTACGCGTTCTTGGCAGAGCGTTTTATAAATAAGAACTATTTACAGCCTAAGCAGGGCAGGCCGGTTCAGCGTAGGATGCTATTAATTATATAGACCGGTAATAGAGTAGGGCGCATACCAAAATCGTTAAAAGTTTATTGCGGGTATGCTGTAAGGTCGTATGTATTAGCGTATATAAAACAATCGTCCGTAGCCGTACCGACTAACACTTCCACCACTCTACCCTGACAGTTCGTAATTTGTTCAGTCAGTTGTATTATAATTAACATACAAAAATAAAATACTTTACAAGTGAGCAGGGCAAATGTCAAATTTTTGCATATAATGCCCATAAAGGGGAGATAGTATATAAAAATATATAATAGACAAAAAGCAAATATTTCACGACGTAGCTGTGGATAAGTCAACCCACATCTTGTGTTGTAAAAATACCGCAGACGCTAGACCCTTGAGAGGGCCTGAGACGACTGTACGGATATAAATGATACGTAGATAGCTAAACCTGCAAGGGCCAGAGTCTTATATATAACTATTAATTTAATTAAACGTTTAGACTTATATGACGCAATAACGGTATTTACCGTGACCACTGCCCCACAGTAGAGGTATTACATATCAAAAAGCATAATCATAACACAGTCGTAAAATATACATTGAGCGACGTTATGTCTATATTTGATTTTGTATTGCTCTACCACATGCTATTGAAAATAATATGCTCCAGCGATTTGTTTTTGTTTAATAATTTAGCCTACTCTGCCTTAGCGCACTTGCTCAAAATTTATTATCACAATTCTCTCACGGACTTGCCGACTTTACCAATTACGTAAATAGTACATGTTCGTAATATGTACACTTTAGCGTTAATAAAATTATTTTACTATTATTTTGTCTGAATCAGCAAGATCGTATGTAGCTTTAGCGACGCGCTTGAACTTGGATTTGCCCTGAAGATTTAACAGAACGGTCGTTTCTTTGACGATACGGCTTTTAAGGACCCGCTTGACGATCTCGTCACGATGCAGCGGTTTGCCGGCCTCTTTAATAACTTCGGTAATGATATCAGCTACTGTGCCTTTCTTATAACCCCATTCATTAAGGGCGTAGATTCCACGACCGATTAGCACAAATCGACCATCTTTAATTAGCTCATTATGGATTGCTTGGGTTGTTACGGCTTTTCGTTTAAAATCAGACTTCTTAATAGCTTCGGCGATTTCACTAAAATGCATCTGCTTACCATTCTCTTTGAGAACGACGTAAATCTTATCGCGTATATTCTTGGGATTAACCATTGGCCACTTTACGAGTCCCCACCGTCCGTTTAACGTAGCGAGTTGCTTACTGATACTGGCTAAGGCCTCGGCCTGTTTTGGATTAGTTATGTTAGCCGATTTAGCGATAACATCAATTGTAGTCGGCTCACCAATCTTCTTAATAACCTCTACGACCTTATTGGCATCAGCTTTCAGCTGTTTTTCTTTGCGTATGCTAGTTACACCGACGGAAAGATAAAATAAATCATTTTCCTCTAATGTAGTTAGCTGTGGGCATAAAGTTGCCAGGAAAGCTACGCGGGATTGGTCTAGCCGGGTGTTGGTTTTAATAAGCTTAGCTGTTAAGTCACTGACACGTGCGGCTTCGCCCATCTTATGCAACTGATCAATAACTATAGATTGAATTTCAATTACATGCGGCAACGCTTCCCCGCTTGCCCGAAGTTTTATGATAACAACTTTTTCAAGTTGTCGGACTCGTTCTCGTGTTATGCCTAACAACTCACCGATTTGCTCCAATGTTTCCCTTCGGTCAAACAAACCAAATCGACGGGCGATAATTTCTCGTTCCCGTTCACGCTCGATTGTGCTTAAAATGTCGGTAATGCTCTTTTCTACATCGATAACCGGTGCAGCTTGTTTGGTCTCTGCCATATAGTCTCCGCTTACTCACTAACGATTTAATATAATTATATAACTTAAATTTTTAAAAGTCAATAGACCTATGTCTTAGATTTATTGTATCACTAACTGGACGTAATTGCGCAAAATATGCATTAGCAATATTACGATAACAGGACTAGACAAGATGTAAAGTTGTGGAAAAATGTTGTTTACGTTGTTATCTTTTTTTGATTGTCCGTCTTGAAAATCGACGTTTTTTTGGCGCGGATGATAACAACTTTTGAGCGGCTGCCTTTGTTAGCTTCTTTGGGTCAACGTCTTTTGGTATCTTGGCGTTTATTTTGCCGTTGGTTACGTATGGCCCGTATAAACCATTAATGATCTTAATACCACCGGGAAATTCAGCTACGTATTTATTAAGATCGTTATCGATTTTTTCGGAATAAAGCTTACGGGCATCAGTAAGACTAAGATTCGAAGGGTCGGCATCTTTAATAGATACAAATGTTTTTCCAACTTTAATATAAGGCCCAAAGCGTCCAATATTTGCATAGATTTCATCACCTTGTTCAGTTTTACCGATCAAACGGGGTAACTTGAATATCTCTAACGCTTGCTCAAGTGTGACGTCATCAATTGTGGTGCCTTTCGGTAATGGAGCAAAGTCTGGTTTATCGGTGTTTTCAGTTTCCCCACGCTGTAAAACCGGGCCGTATCGTCCATAACGAGCAAAAATTGGTTTTTTGGTTTTCGGGTCAGATCCTAATTGTCTGGCTTGTGAAACTTCATGGCGACTAGCTGTCTCGCTCTTGCCTACTAACGGATGAAATTCTTTATAAAAAGCATCAATCATCTTTTCCCACTTGACTTTGCCGTTAGCGATTTTATCGAAGTCTGATTCGACGTGGGCCGTAAAGTTATAGTCAACTATTTCTGAGAAATATTTAACCAAAAAATCAGTTGTCACTTCTGCGGCTGAGGTTGGCAGTAATTTACCGCGATCGGCACCGACTGTTTCCATCGATGGTTCATCGGTAAGCTGTGAATTATGTAATCGCAAAACCTGGATTGTCCGTTCCGTTCCTTCGATATCACGCTTTTCAATGTAGCCGCGAGACTGGATGGTTGTAATTGTTGTGGCATACGTACTCGGGCGACCAATTCCCAGTTCCTCGAGCTTCCGTACGAGCGTAGCTTCACTATAACGGGACGGTGGTCGGCTGAAGGTTTCAGTTGCGGTCATTGTATCCAGATCTAGTAGCTGATTCATCTTAATGGGCGGCAGGATCGTGTCGTCCTTGTTGGTGTTATATATTTTCAAATAGCCATCAAATAGCAAGTGCTCACCTTTAGCTATCAACTTTTCCGGTCGGTTAGAAAGACTGATAATGGCTTCGGTGCGTTCAGTACGGGCTTCACTCATTTGACTGGCTAAAGCGCGCTGCCAAATAAGTTCGTAAAGTTTCTCTTGCTGCTTATCCTGGCCAGCCGAGCGTTTATTGAAATCAGTTGGCCGGATGGCTTCATGTGCTTCTTGGGCTAATTCATTTTTTGTCTTGAATTGACGGTGCTTATGATATTGTTCACCGAAGTTTTTAACAATGTAATCACCTGCAGCTTTAATTGCCAACTCACTTAGAATTGTGCTATCAGTACGCATATAGGTTATAAAACCAGATTCATAAAGACGTTGGGCTAAGTTCATTGTTAAGCGGACGCCATAGCCCAGACGGCGAGCAGCTTCCTGCTGCAGGGTACTGGTCGTAAAGGGCGCTCCCGGATTACGCAATCCCGGTTTTTGATTAATATCAGCCACTTTGAATTTAGCGGTTTTCGCTGCCTCTAGGAACGTACTGGCGGTATCCTTTGAGGGTGTTTTATTGATGAGTTCAGCCTTTAACTCTTGGTCACCAATAATGAAGATAGCCGAAACCTTATAGGAACTAGTTGCATTAAATTCACGAATCTCTCGTTCGCGATCAACAATCAACCTTACACCTACTGATTGCACGCGCCCAGCGCTTAGACCGGCCCGAACTTTTTTCCATAACACTGGTGATAACTCGTAACCGACTAGCCTATCAAGAACCCGTCGAGCCTGGTAGGCGTCAACTAACAACATATTCACTTCTCGTGGATGTTTAACGGCATATTCAATGGCAGGCTTAGTTATTTCGTGAAAAACGATTCGCTTTGCTGATTTAGGGTTGAGCCCTAGTGCCTGTGTTAGGTGCCATGCAATCGCCTCGCCCTCTCGGTCTTCATCGCTTGCCAACCAAACTTCACTCGAGTCCTTTGCAGCTTTCTTTAACTCGCTTACCACTTTTTTCTTATCTGGGTTAATAGCGTATGTCGGCTTAAAGCTGTGCTCTATGTCTATATTCAGCCCTTTTTTTGGTAAATCACGGATATGACCAAAACTGCTCCGAACCATATAATCATGACCGAGAAACTTCTCAATTGTCCTGGCTTTGGCTGGGCTCTCAACTATAACTAAATTCTTGGTTTTGGCGGGCATGCTTTATATCTTTAGCGTGTTAGCGTCCATAATGCAATAAGCAAATTTTAATACCTGGGGTGAAAATGAGTATTTAATACCTAAGACAATCTATTTATGCGACACACAATCGCGCGGTTCAACTTAACTTAATAGTGTAGCTACCTGTATGCTTTACCGACCTTATACCCGGCCCAAATACCAACCAAAGAACCAACGCCACTTAGTAGAATACTGGTGAGGCTGAACCAGTCACCTCCCGTCATTAACGCTCCAATCCAACCGCCTAAAGAACCACCGGCCATAATACCAATCCAGATCAATGTCTTCATGCTTACAGTTTAACACGGGCTAATTAGCTGGTTTAACTTAGGGTCTAAACTGGCCAGATATCTTTAAGCAAATTTTGATAAAGCATTTTGACAACATAACATGATTATGTAAAAAGTATTGACATAATGACATTAATTTGCTAGAATTGCAACTTGTAAACGTTAAAAATCGTTTACGTACCTTATACCCCCAAATTCTAACACCCCCTACCCTTGGTAGGTGGATAAAATGTTAGATTGCCTTAGAGCGTGCCATGCGGAATAAGTTGTTACCCTCCACTTAGTCTATTGGCTTGTCCTTTTAGGAAGAGCGCTCTAAAGCAAACTAACCCCTTTAACTAACCCCCTCATTTGTCCCTTTTAGGTACTTATGTTGGGTCCCCATTTTTCAAAGCGATCCTGAACGGTGGCCTTACGGCCGGCACGTGCCTTTAATGATTTTCAGGCTTCGATGCTTCGCTGGGGTGGGTTGAAGGGTGTAGGAGATAATCTTCGGATTATCTCCTGAAATGAGCCTCCGGCGGTGCCCACCCCCTTCGGAGGCTCTTTTTATGGGATTAAATAATGAAGTTTCGGGACTCAATTAACAATTGGCCATCGCCAAAAATATACTCACTGATAATAGCCGATATTTCTTGTGTTAGCGGTGGCAGCTGTTTCTGTTCATCACTCGTAAACTTTGCCAAAACAAAATCAGAACTATCAATTGTATCTGGTATTTTAGGCCCGATGCCAATACGAACACGGCCAAAATCTTCTCCTAAGTGTTGCATAATGGATTTTATACCGTTATGACCAGCCGCAGCACCACCGATACGGGTGCGAATAATACCGAAATTAATATCAAGCTCATCGTGCACAACAACTACCTGGCTAGCAGGTATTTTATAAAATTGCATGACGGCCAATACAGCTTCACCACTCAAATTCATGAAAGTTGTCGGTTTTATAAGCAGTACCCTAGTACCGTCGATAGTAGCCTGGGTAAGTTGGCACCTTAGATCTTTCTTATTTGTCCAAACCGGAAAATCATTTTTCTTTGCGAAGGCTTCAATACACTCAAAACCGATATTATGCCTAGTGCCTATATATTCTTGTCCCGGGTTCCCTAGGCCAATAAATAGTACAGTTTTATTGAGGCCGATTGTATAAAAAGCCTTAGGGTTTGAAGCTTGGGGAAGACGCTGAAAAAGAGACATAAGCTATACTTACCCTTCGGAAATTATCGACTTGGTTGGCGACTGGCCATGCTTATGGGCAATGTGTTTTTCGATAAACCAGAGCTGGATTGGTGAGCCTACATAATCATGGGTTTCCCGGAAGTTGTGTTCTAAAAAGCGCCTATAGCTCCAGTGCAGAAATTTTGTTTGACTACCGAATATTTTAAACGCCGGTATGGGGTTATCGGTTTCTTTGACTATGTAGTTAAGCTTTGGTGTATGGTTCTTTAAACCGGCCGGTGGATGCTTGGCGGTAGCTTCGCTTAACCATCGGTTTAACTCACTGGTAGAGAAGTTTTGCTTACGGCGTTGATCGATCTCGAGACATAAATCGAAAATTTTTGTAACATTCTGACCGGTTAATGCGCTGGTGAAAATAAGTGGTGCCCAAGGCACGAAATCAAAAGTAGTAGCAATTCGAGGAGCAACATCATCACGGCTGAATGCAGTTTTACCCTCCGCCTCATCCCACTTGCTGACGACAAGGATTAATCCCTTACCGGCGTCTTTAATCATGCCTGCAATTTTCTGATCCAGTCCAACGAACAGCTCATTGATGTCCATAAGTAGTAAACAGATATCGGCTTGCTCAATGGCGCTTAAACTGCGTATAACACTGAAGTGTTCAATCCCCTGCCCGATTTTGCCAGGCCGGCGGATTCCCGCTGTATCCATTAACTCAATTTCACGTTTTTTATATTTTATAACCGTACGATTAATATCCCGGGTGGTACCAGCTCGCTCATTAACTATGGCTTGCTGTTTTTTAGCAAGAGTGTTAAATAAGTGTGATTTGCCAACGTTTGGTCTTCCAAGTAGTGCGACGCGTAACCGGTCGTCTGCTTCCTTAAGGGTAGCTGTTGGTAGGTTTTTGACTAATGATTCAATCAGTTCGCTGATTCCACGGTGTTGAGTGGCGCTGGTATAAAATATCGGTTTAATACCTAAACGTTCGAAGCCAGCTAGATCGGCTCCTTTTGCTTTATCGACTTTATTAACAGCCAGATAAACCGGTTTGCGAGATTTTAACGCCATCTTAGCTACCCGCCGATCTTCTTGGGTAATAGGTATATTGGCTTCAACCACCACCAGAATCACATCAGCGCCAGCAGCGGCTTGTTCAATTTGCTCTTGGATAGTAAATTCAAAATCGTCCTCAGGTGTTTTCATCCCGGCCGTATCTATAAGCCAAAAGTGTCTTTTGCCGAATACGGCTTTAGCGGTAATACTGTCCCGGGTTGTCCCGGCCTCGCGGGCTACTATAGTCTCACGGCGTTCTAAGACCGCATTGAATAGAGATGACTTGCCTACATTTGCTCGGCCTACTATAGCCACGATTGGTAAGGGCTTCAACATTTACTTAGATTATAACAGAGAAACATGGTTATCTAGGCTGGAGCGTTCGACCTTTGTTCCAAGAACGGTTAATTATTAAACGTGACCAACTTATATTTCCCTAAAGCCAAACCATCTAAATGGTAGTTGCCAATGCTTACGCGGTGTAAGTTGAGAACTTTATAATTCAATCTTTCAAATGTCCGGCGTATCTGTCGGTTTCGCCCCTCTGTAATTATTACTGTCCAATCCCTATCTTTACCGTTAACTGTCATTTTACTCAAGCCGTCATCCAACATAATACCGCGTTCAATGTCGGCTCGGTCTTCAGGGTGCAGGGTCCGGTTTAGCGTAACATTATAGGTTTTTTGCTTAAAGAAACGTGGGTGCATTAATTCGTAGGACAATTGCCCGTTGTTGGTTAACAGCAGCAACCCGCTTGATTCTTTATCTAACCGGCCAATAGGTTTGAGGTTGTGTAATTTTTGGGGGAGCAAATCATATATAGTTAGGCTACCCTGCCCATTCCTACTTACCACAAAGCCGACAGGTTTGTTGATCATAATTGTTGTATCTTGGGCGGGTAAAGTTAATATTTTACCATCGAGCTCCACCTTGTCCGATTCCGAAACATCTTGCCCGATTACTCCAAGCAGGTTATTAACCTTTATTCTGTTGGCGCTAATAGCCCGGTCAACTGCTCGGCGACTTAAACCTGATGCTTGGGCTACGAACTTGTTTATACGCATGCCACTAGCTTACTGCTAGTTGTAGCGAAATTAAAGTGTTATAAGGCGATATTATTTGGGTCAGAAAGGTTGCCATTATTGTTCGGGTTCTGTTGCCCGGGTTGCATTTGGGAGCCGTTTAAATAGCCGGAGGATTCAACCGCGGGCATGGTAACATCAACGACGGTTGGTTGGGCGCCGGCTTTCTCTAACTCTTTTTGCTGTTCTTTAGCTAGTAAAAGTTCTAGGTCGGTATCAGCCTGGGGATTATTGATTGGCTGGATGACTTTTTTACCAGGGATATCAATACCGTCGTTGCTTTTTACTGGTGTGGTCGTATCACTCGAGACAACGGACTGTGTTGGGCTAGGTACAGAAGCGGCTGCTGGAACTTGTGGAGTTGGATTTTGTCCAATGAAGCTCTCAATCTGTTGGTTCATGGTTGTTACCTCACTTGCCGAGCTTTGACCTTGGGGCTGATTAACCGTTGGTGCTGCCGTGGCGGCAGTGGTTTGAGCGCTACTAGTTGAACTGTCGTAAACAGCCGCGGGGCTAGCCGCTGTATCGGAAACCTCTGGCATAGATATAACTGGTTCTGGTGGTTGAGCGGTTTGGTTAGCTGCGGGCGAGTCGGCTGACGGGTTTTGGCTAGGTGGCTGCACGACTGGGATTGAGGCAGTTACTGAGCTGTCAGTAGTCACCGGATAAGGGTTAGGTGTAGTCGTAGCACTACTAGTTGGTGTTGTTGCCTCGGTTGGCGTAGAAGGTGCAGGGTTGCTGTTGACAGTCGGTGTAGCAGTATCTGCGGTAACAGCTGTAGGTGCAGATGGTGACGCTGCCGTCGAGCTATCGGTACCGATCAGAACGTCTTTAGCAGTTTGCACTAAATCCTCAAGTGTGACTTGTGACTTTACTAGGTAACGGTCAGCACCTAGCGCTGTGGCCCGGGCCTTATCTTCAGACTGGCTAAGAGCGGTCATCATGATGACTTTAGTGTTTTGGATACCCGGAGTACCCCTAAGAATATCCAGCATCTCAAAACCACTGATTTTAGGCATCATTACATCACAAATAATTAAATCAGGCCGTTCTTTTACGGCCAGAGCCAAAGCCTCTTCGCCGTCACCGGCTGAGACTATGGTGTAACCTTCAGCGTCAAGACGTGCCTTATAAATTTCACTGAGGTTGATGTCGTCCTCTACGAGCATTATTTTTGCCATGGCTACCGTTCCTATTTCATGATTATCATTTAAAACTTAAGCTTATTGTATCATGAACCTTTTAAAGATCCGCTAGTGGGTGTCGGAGATGTGGACGCTGTAGTGGTTTGTAGTAAGGAGGCTTTTTCCGGGCTAAGCCGTGGTAGGTTCATGAAAAATGTGCTCCCCTTTCCGTCAGTGCTTTCTACCCATATTCGCCCTTGATACATCTCTATAATCTTACGGCTTATGAATAATCCTAATCCAGTACCGCCAATCGTGCGGGTGGCCGAGCTGTCAACCCGATAGAATTTTTGGAACAGATGAGGTATATCATCTGCAGGAATACCTATCCCTGTATCTCGAATATAAAACTGAACAACTGCCGAGTCGCCGGTTAGGCCGAGCGTAATTTTTCCCTCCTCGGTATACTTGACGGCATTGTCAAATAAATTGGTTAAAACCTCGCGTAAACGATCCGCATCGGCTAAAACATAATAAAGCGGCCGCATAACTTTTTCTCCAGCTGGAGTAACTGGCTTACTGGCGTCTATATAGCCATCGGAGCCGACTGCAAAATCAAGTATCAGGTTTTTTTTCTGAGCAGCGAAACGGAGCTCTTCAGCTAGTTGCTGTAGGTAGTCGCCCATCTCAATGACTGACGGATGACTAATCAGCCGACCATCCTCCGCCCTGGCGCTTGTAAGTAAATCTTGAAATAGCTTGCCGAGGTTTTGGGTACTGGAGTGAGCTTTTTCTAAGTACTCACGGGCCTTGGAATCAATACGGCTGACTTTAGGATTAAGGGCTAACGATAAATAACCTTCGATTGCGGCTACTGGCGTACGCATCTCGTGGCTGGCCGTGCTGATAAAATCCGCTCGTTGCTGTTCTTGCTTACGCTCGACTGTAATGTCTCGAAAAACCGCCACAGCACCTGCAGCTTCGGTTTCTTGGGGTAGGATTATCGGCGATATGATCAGGGATATTGTAGTTTTAGTGTTATCGCGACCTAGTAGGATTACTGTTTGGCTTACGTGTTGTTTGTGCTCGAGGGCTAGCATAAACAAATCCTGACCAGTGTCTAGTGGCTTGCCGTTTTCATTAGCCAACTTCATTACTAAGTGGATATCTAAGCCCACACCGTCTTTAATTGTCCAGCCCGTTAGTTTTGAGGCAGCTGGATTAATAATACTTATCTTACCGCTGACATCGAAGACAATAACCCCATCAGCTATAGACTGAAAAATGAGATTGGTTTGAAGTTGGGCATGAGTGACATAGCTACTCAATTGATCGATTTGACGTTTTCCGGAATTGAAATTTTCATAAAAATGTTTGAATACCAACCAGCCGATCAGTCCGGCTAGAGCTACTCCTGAAGTAAAGATCCATTCAGTTGACTCGCTATAGCTGCTCGGTTTGGCTAAACCAATAATTGCTAAAAAGTTCAAAAATGCATCAACGCACACCTCGCCGATTACCATATAAATGCCGATCATAGCGGACAAAGCGACAATAAACATCCAGCCGAACCGGTAAACCAGGTTGCTGTAATCACTGTTTTGGATTAATGCGGCAAAAATAAGATCAAATAGGGCTTGTGAAAATATAGTTGCCGCCCAGGTGTTACGTTTTTGAACCAATGGGTAAACGGTGGTGACATATATCAAATGTACGCCGGCTACCAAAGCGGTCGTAACGGTCAATCCCCAGTGATTTATAAGCTGGCTGTTGCCATGCTGTGCCTGAACTGTGACTACGCTACCAATAACCGCTAAATCGATTACAATGTAGAATATATTTAAAAGCCGCAACCAACGACTTGGGGCATGATTAAAATTCATTTGTGTTAACCACAACCATTATCGCATGTACCCCAAGCGTTACCAAGTTTTTGCTTCAAGGCTGCCTGGACGGTCACTAACAGATATGATAAGCTAAACTAGCTTTCGCAAATTCTTGTCAGCTAACAACAAGTATAAAAAATCGATTAAGAATTTG
>Ga0182030_10003879_pt1 | contig 31899 bp, 30 predicted proteins | sample 812S3MmetaG_FD_121299 | JGI IMG/M metagenome (GOLD analysis project Ga0182030, IMG submission 121299) | Permafrost microbial communities from Stordalen Mire, Sweden - 812S3M metaG (Illumina Assembly) | ecosystem: Environmental > Terrestrial > Soil > Wetlands > Permafrost | place: Sweden... | reverse complement strand
TGTCGGCGCAAGGTTGAAATGTCACCCGGCGCGCAAAGTAGAAATGTCACCCCCGCCGGCGGACCCACCCCGCGCGAAACGGCATCACAGCCCTCCGCTGAGTGAGACCGGCGGGGTCAAGGGCTGAAACCGGCGCGCTGGCGCGCGCAGCGCGGCCCTTGAGGCCGACGGTCTCACCCAGCATCATTGGAATGCCGTGCGTCCGGCTGAATTCAGTCTCTGCCGTAGCCCCGAGGCGGCTCGATCGCGGCGAGCGCGTCGAGGTCAAGATCAACGATCGCCTGAAGCGCTTCCGCTGTCGCGGTTCCCCGCAACGACTCTGGCAAGGCATCGAGCCACGCGGCGCAATCGGCCTGGATGTCGACCAGTTCCCCCGCGGCATCGCGCCAACGCTGGACGCGGCTTCGGCGATCAACCGGCCGCCGCGCACGGATCACAACAGATGGCGCTGGAGCCTGATGTTTCGCCCGCCACCGCGCCTGTCGTTCAGCATTGCTCAGTGATGTCTCGCCCTCGGATTTACGGCCTCTTGGCATGGTCTTTCTCCGTTACGTAACGGAATACAAGGGAAACGGCTGACTGGTTCAGGCGGGAGGCGCGGCGGCGTCTTGCCGTGAAGGCCGGCCCTTCGTGGGCAGGCCGGGCGCCTCCAGATTGTTCGGCGGCCGTTGCCGTCTCGGATCGTAACGACGCTTGTGCGGGGCGAAGGTCGCCTGCTGCTCCTTCACCAATGCCAGCACCGCGCCCAGTCGTTTGTTCTCAACGATCGCCCCGGCATCCACGGTCTGGATTTTGTCGAACATCCGGAATGGCAGTGCCGTGCCGTTGAAGCGGATCGCGAAACGACCATCAGGGTAATTCACGACCTCGACCTTCTTGCGCGCCAGGCCGCGCGCGAGAGGCGTCGGGTCGAGCATGAGCATCATCCGGTCGTAGTGCAGGGTGAGATTATGCGTGACCGTGCGCTCCTCGCGCCACGCCAGGATCTCATCGAGATCGTCCGAGGGTGTCAGCGCCCGGTGCAGATCTTTGGCGTTCAGCGGATCACGGCCGAAGCGCGCGTTGTGCTTCGTGATGAACCCGGGCAGCCACGCGTTCGCCGCCGCGATCGTTGAGATCCCGGCCAGACGCAGTTCCTTCACGAGCCGATCCTGCAACGTGCCGAACGCGCGTTCGACGCGCCCCTTCGCCTGCGGGCTGTTGGCGCAGATGATGTCGATGTTCAGTTCCGACAGCGCGCGGCCAAACTGCGTGATGCGATCGCCGCCGGCCGCGTCCTTGCTGTTCACCCGGAAAATGCCGTGCTTGTCGCTGTAAAAGGCGACTGGTTTGCCATGCGTCTCCAGGTAACCGCGCGTCGCGCGGAAGTAATCGAACGCAGACTCCGAGGCGACGAATCGCAGTTGCATCAACCGGCTCGTGGCGTCATCCACGAAAGCCAGCAGCGTGCACATCTCGCCGCGGTTCTCGAACCAGGCATGTTCCGAGCCGTCGATCTGCACCAGTTCACCCAGGCACTCGCGGCGGCGGCGCGGCTGGTGCGGGGAGGGCGCGCGGTGACGGCGATCGGTCCACAGTCCGTCCGCGATCATCCAGCCGCGCAAGGTCTCGCGCGACACGGAACAACCATGATGTTCGGCAAGCTTCTCCGCTGCCAGGGTCGGACCGAAGTCTGGGTATCGCTCTCGGATCAGGGAAAGCGCGAGAGCACGAACCTCGGTCGGACACCGATTGTTGCTTGGCTTGCCGCGACGCCTCGACAGCAGACTCGAGGCACCATCCTGTTTGAGGCCACGCAGAAGTCGAAAGATCTGACGCCGTCGCAACCCGAGTAGAGCGCTGGCATCAGCCACACGCAAACGACCCGACTGGACCCGCAAAAGGACCTCGAGCCGGTCGAACTCTTTCTTGCTCATCGACACCACCGTCATGGCGCACCTCCCGGGACCCCAGAGCCCAGGCCAGTGTCACCTCAACTTTGCAGAGGGGTGTCATCTCTATATTGCGTGTACACATATTTGCCGCAGAAGGAATATTATGTTAAATCGACAAAGGTCCCACCGGACCGGTCCCATCGCCTTAACAGGATCGATCGAGCTCAGACCCCGGCATCACGCCATCGGCGATCTCCAGTACCATCCCGTCGTAACCAGCCTCGATCCCGGCCGGCAGGTTTTCCCGCAGCCAACCCCAGTCCATGTCGGTGCCCATGTGCGTCAGCACGGTGCGCCGCGGCCGGAGACGTTCGACCCAGCCCAGTACGGTCGGCAGATTGGCGTGCGTCCAATGCGTCTCGTGGCGCAGGAAGCAGCCGACGACCCACGTATCGACACCTTCAAGGGTTTCCAGCGCCGGTTCGTCCAGATGCACGACGTCGGTCGAGTAACCGAATGATCCGATACGCAAGCCCAGGGTCTCGATGCGGCCGTGGCCCTGGCTGAACAGCCGGACCTCGAAGCCGGCGACCTGGACCGTCTCGCCGGGCGCTACCGTGTTTGCTGTAAGAACAGGACGATAGAAGCCTCTCCCGTCCCAGGGCGCGAAGGCGTAGCCGAACCGTTTGGTGATCTCGTCGAGGGTTTTTTGGGTCGCGAAGACGTCCAGCGGGCGTTTGGCGATGCGGTTCAGGATCCGCACGTCGTCGATGCCGGTGATGTGGTCCGCGTGCGCATGGGTGAACAGCACCGCGTCCGCTCCAGGCGTTCGGCTGGCCAGGAATTGTTCTCGCATGTCAGGCGAGATATCGATCAGAAGTCTTTGTTTTCGGAAGTTTTCTATCACAATGCTGGAGCGGGTTCGCCGATTGCGCGTCTCCGTCGGATCGCAGGCGCCCCAGTCGCCCGAGCCGTCGGCGCCGCCGATCATCGGCACACCGGCGGACGCTCCCGTGCCGAGCAATGTCACCCGCATGCGGTTTTCCCAAACAAACGCCGGAAATTCGCGGTGGTCAGGTCGGCCAGCGCGTCCGGCGTCAGGCCGCGCAACCCGGCCAATACCTTCGCGGTATGCGCGACATAGCCTGGTTCATTGCGTTTGCCGCGGAATGGCACGGGCGCCAGATAAGGCGAGTCCGTTTCCACCAACAGACGATCCAGCGGAACATCGCGCGCGATCTCTCTGAGTTCACTGGATTTGGGAAACGTCAGAATGCCGGAAAAACTGATGAAACCGCCTAATGCCAGCGCCGCTTCCGACAGGCCGCGCGTGGAACTGAAGCAGTGCAACAGGAAGGCAAAGCGCCCTCCCCGGTCTGTCTCCTCACGCAAGATCGTTGCGATATCATCATCAGCGTCCCGCGCGTGGATTGCCAGCGGCACCCCCGCCAACTGGGCTGCCCTGATATTGGCGCGGAAATTCGCCGCCTGAACGTCCCGCGGGCTGCGGTCGTAGAAGTAATCCAGGCCGGACTCGCCGATGCCGATCACCCTCGGATGGCGGGTCATCGCGGCCAGTATCTCGGGTTCCGGGATTGGCGCCTCGGCGGCGTGGTGGGGGTGGACGCCGACGGTGCACCAGATATCCGGCCAGGCCTCGGTGATCGCCGGGAGTTTTGCCGATTGGACCATCGAAGTGCCGATGGTCACCATCTCGCCGACACCGGCCGCGCGGGCGCGTTCCAGCACCAGCGGCAACTCCATCGGGGTGAAGTAATCCAGGTGACAGTGCGAATCGATCAGCATCAGGCGGCCGGCTCCACATAGCGCGGGAACACGCCGCGCGGGGCCGGCAATTGGATACCGTCGGCCAAGGGCGCGCTCAGGGCCTCGATGGTGCGCGCGTGGACGGGCACGCCGAGTTGATCGAGCATCGCCGCCATCGACGTGGGCATGAACGGCTGCAGCAGCGTGGCGACGACGCGGATGGTGTCCACCAGAACGCGCAGCACGGTGGCCATGCGTTCCTTGTCGGTCTTGTTCAAAGCCCAGGGTGCCTGGCGGTCGATGTAGCCGTTGGCGGCGCGGATGACTTTCCAGATTTCTTCCAACGCCTCGTGGAAGGTCTGGCGGTCGATCGCGGCGCGGACCAGAGCCGGAAGGGCGTCGGCGGCGGTCAACAGACCGGCATCCTCCAACGATTCGACGCCTTTCGCCGGCAGCACGCCGCCGAGATTGCGCGCGATCAGCGACAGCGAGCGTTGCGCGAGGTTGCCCAGATCATTGGCTAACTCCACGTTAATTCGGGTCGCGATGCCTTTGGCGGTGATCGAACCGTCGCCGCCAAACGGCTTTTCCCGCAATAAATAATAGCGGATCTGATCGAGCCCATAAGTCGCCACCAGATCGCGCGGGTCGAGCACATTGCCCAGTGATTTGGACATTTTCTCGCCTTCGACGAGCCACCAGCCATTGGCGGAAACGCGCTTCGGCGGCTTCAGGCCGGCGGACATCAGGAAGGCGGGCCAATAGACGGCGTGGAAGCGGGTGATTTCCTTGCCGACCATGTGCACGTCAGCGGGCCAGAAGCGCAAGCGTGGCGCGTCCTCATCGGGGAAACCGCAGGCGGTGATGTAGTTGGTCAGCGCGTCGAGCCAGACGTACATCACGTGGCCTGGCGCGTCCGGCACGGGGATGCCCCAGCTGAAGGTGGTGCGGCTGACCGGAAAATCGCGCAGCCCGCTTTTGACGAAACTGATTACTTCGTTGCGACTGGAAACCGGTGCGATAAAGTCTGGATGTTGCTCGTAAAACGCCAAAAGCCGATCCTGCCACGCGGACAGGCGAAAAAAGTAGTTCGGCTCCCTCACCCACTGCACCGGTGCACCGGACGCGGTCGCGATCCTGGTGCCGTCAGGCCGCGTGGTCAGTTCTCCCTCGTCATAGAAGGCCTCGTCGCGGACGGCGTACCAGCCTTCGTAATGATCGAGGTAAATGTCGCCCGCGGCCTCGATCCGGCGCCATAGTTCGGCGCAAGATCGTTCGTGACGCTCCTCGGTCGTGCGGATCCAGTCGTCGTTCGAGGCGCCTATGGCGCGGGTCATGTCCTTGAAATCGGCGGACACCTGGTCGGCGAAGGCCTGAGGCGTAACACCCGCCGCCGCCGCCGCCTGCTCCACCTTCTGGCCGTGTTCGTCGGTTCCGGTGAGGAAGAACACGTCGTAACCGTCGAGCCGCTTGAACCGCGCCATGACGTCCGCCGCGACCGAGGTGTAGGCGTGCCCAATATGCGGCGCACCATTCACGTAATAGATCGGGGTGGTGACGTAGAACGCTGGTTTCATGACATTCTTCCGGTAAGCATCCCGACGCAGGACACCAACGCCTGGCGTTTGTCGAGCGCGAACCGCTCGGTTTCGTCCTGGAGCCGTAGCAGCCCCTGCCATACCTCGCCCCACGCTTCAAGCGGTTGCAGACCGGCCAGGCGTTGCTGTTCGGGGTCGGCCCGTCCGCGCACGGTCTCACGCACCATCGCGGCGATGCCCGCGATCAACTGATCGGTGAACAGGCGAAACCCGGTGTCGTTCCGGCCAAGAGCGTCGGCGACGGCGTGACCTCGGCTGGCGGGCAGATTGGGCAGTGCCGCGAGCAATCCATCGACCAAAGCGGCGACGGCGATCCCGTCCTCGTCCGCCATGGACAGAGCGCGGCCGATCGAGCCCTCGGCCAGGGTGAGCAGCCGGTCGCGGTCGTCCTGGCCGCGCTCCGGCAGGTACAGCGCCAGCAGGCGGCCCATCACGTCGTCGGACAACGGCGACAGACGCAACTGGCGGCAGCGGGAGCGGATGGTCGCCGGCAGCCGTCCGGGCGCGGAACAAACCAGGATCAGAACGGCGCGGGAGGGCGGTTCTTCCAGGATTTTCAGCAAGGCGTTGGCGGAGGCCTGGTTCAGGTCCTCGGCGCCATCGACCACGGTGACCCGCCAGCCACCCTCGGCCGGGGTCAGCGCCATGAAGGCGTTGATCTTGCGCACGTCGGCGACGGCGATGTCGCGCTTCAGGCGTTTGGTCTTCTCATCGACAACACGTTCGATGGTCTGCATGTCGGCGTGGCCGCCGGCGACGACACGGCGGAAGATCGGATGCGCGGGATCGAGGGCCAGGGAGTCGCCAACCCCCTCCGCTTGGCCTTGCCCCTGGATTTTCCCCGCCAGCAGCCGGCGCGCGAAGCGGAACGCCAGCGTGGCCTTGCCGATACCCTCGGGCCCGATGATCAGCCAGGCGTGGTGCATACGGCCCTGATCGATCGCGTCGAGCAAGGTACGTTCGGCTGCCTCGTGACCGAGCAGGATCGGATTGGCGCGGGGATCGGGGGCGGACATGGCGGTGCATCATAAGGTGCAACGGCGGGGATTTACCACGGGCGACCCGCGGCGACAGCAGTTCTGATTTTGAGGCAACCGGCCACATTTTCCCGTCATCCTCCGGCTCGACCGGAAAATCAGTAGACCGATCAAGTCAGGGGAGGAGGATGACGAACTGGAGAGGCGATCGGCAAAATCAGAACTGCTGCCGCGGCGATGTTTCCAGCTCCGCGCAAGCTGATCGTAACCACGTTGCAAGCGATTCGATCACATCCTGAGACACCGGAGAACGGCGACGGCGCGACCAAAGGGGGTACACTGTGAACCGGCTGATCAGTGCTGTGCTCTTTTTAGGGTTGGTGAGTGTCCCGGCCTTGAGCGGAAGCTCCGGCGGAACGTGGGACGAGGCGGCCGGCAGACTGCCTTCCCTTGAGCCTTACGTCACCTTGCTCGACATGCATCCGGTGCAGGAATCCAGCTACATCCAGGCCGCCAGGCCCATCATGTTGGCGATGCCGCATGTGATCCGGCAAGGCCTGACCACCCTGCCGGATCCGCGCCAGGTCGAGGTGCCCGCCGTCGTGACGCCCGAGCAGCGCGCGGAAGAGGATCCCGGCGTCGCCACCGGCAAGGCCGGCACCGGTTTCTTCATCGCCTCCGACGGGATATTGCTGACGGCGGCGCACGTGGTGAACGGCTGCGGCCGCATGCAGATCATCTCCAAATACGTGGCGCGCACCTGGGTTTCGCTGGTGGCGGCCGATGCCGCGCACGACGTCGCGCTGCTGAAGGCGCCCGATCTGCGCTCGCCCGCGATGGTCCGGCTGGCCGAGGCCCCGCCCGCCGGCGGCAAACTATTCATCCTCGGCTTTCCCGAGACCGCCTCCCTCACCGTTCCCGCCGAGACCTGGGCAGTGCCGGAGAACGACAAGTTTCCGGCGAATATCGGCCCGATGGCCAACCCGCGCGATCTGCTGTGGATGTCGGCGCCCGAGGTGACGCACGGCTACAGCGGCGGTCCGATCTTCGACCCCAGGCAGGGCGCGGTGGTTGGACTGGTGAAGGGCGAGGTCGATGGCGGTTATTTGCGGCTGGTGCGGGACATGCCGACCACCGGAGTCGCGATCGGCCCCGGGATCGAGCATATCGCCGCGCTGATACGCCGCGAGGTGCCGTACGCCTCGGTGAGCCTGGCGTCGGGAGAAGCTGGCCAGGACACGCTGCGGCGCGCGACGGTGCATGTCCTGTGCTGGCATTGAGGCTCGTCTGAGAGGTTGCCCGGGCCGCTCGCCGGTTCCCGCGAGAAGATCGGTGGGACGCGGTTGCGGCGCGGATAGGTGATCCCTATAAGACCGGCGGCCAGGAGAGGTGCCGGAGTGGTCGATCGGGACGGTCTCGAAAACCGTTGTACCCTTACGGGTACCGAGGGTTCGAATCCCTCTCTCTCCGCCAGATCGCCGCGGAACCGCGAACGCCGGGCGTAGCTGATCCTACCGTCGACACGACGATAGTTTTCGCCCTGGCGTTTCTGATCGGGAATCGAGACATCATGCTCCGCCTGCCGCGACATCGAGACGCGCGGATAAAGGGCCGCGCGCCGCGACACAGTCATGGTGGAAGTCTCCTGGTCAGATCATCGGCACGGCCCGAATGACTCGTTGAACAGGCCGCTGGACAATGCCTCGAAGACGTCGAGATCGTCCGCGGTGATCGTCACACGCTCCTGCTGCGGCGGTCGCCCGATGCGCCGCCAATGCTCTCGTTCCATGCAAAAATTATCGGGCAAGGCGCCCAGGCTGACGCCCGGTTTGGACATTCCGATAGGATCGCACGAAGCGTCCGGCAACGGAACGGCCGCCTTCTACGCCAGAGCATCCTTCCGCTTGTCGATGACAAATATCACGCCGCGGTACCGAGCGGCGTCGCGCGTTCGATCCGCTCGCGTTCGCGGGGACTGTTCATCGCCTCCCACAGATCGCCGCGCCGCTGCACGTTGAGCCAGACGTCGGGGCTATTGCCGAAGACACGCGCGAGGATAAGCGCGGTCGGCGCGGTCACGTTCCGTCGGCCGTTGCACAGTTCGTTGACATGCTTGCGCTGAACGCCCATCGCCTCGGCCAAAGCGGCTTGCGTCAGCCCCATGGGCTGCATGAACTCCTCAACAAGGATTTCGCCGACCGTGGCCGGCTTGCGCTTCGTCGTCAGCATGGTTCGCCTCATCTGTAGCCGTGATCGTCGAGATAGACGCCTTCTGCCTCGCCGCGGCGCCGTCCCAGCGGAAGACCAACCGCCACTGATTGTTGACACGGATCGAATGGAAGCCTGCCAGGTTGCCGCGCAACTTCTCGAAGTGATTGCTGGGTGGTACCCGCAAGTCCTGATCAGTCGTCGGGTCGTCGATCATCTGGAGCTTTCGGAAGAGACGGCTTTCAAGATCGGACGGGATGTGCCGGGACCGCTTATCCTTATCCTCGACGAAGAAATCGCGCTGCCACTCCTCCCGAACGCTCACGATCATGCGGCGGGCTCCCACTGTGTATCAATGTACCACTCTTGGGTACAGTCAGCAACCGCGGAAGCGTGAACTGAACCCAGCGCGACAAAGCGCGCGGCTACCGTAAGCAATTCCGTAGGAGCCCGATGAAACACATTATTACAGAGCAAGCCCCTGGACAGCAGCGTTCGCCTTTGGCACGGCGTCCTCGGTAGAGATGGCACGGAGCGTGATCCCTTCCGCATGGTGCGACGCTCGGCGGCCATGAACTTTGCTGACGATCGGAATCTCCAGGGATCCTCCCTTCAATGCGCCCGCGCCGTCAACGCTTTCCAGGCCGCGAGAGAGTCCATGTAGTCTCGCCAGCGCGTGATCTTTCGCTTTTCGATCTTGATGATCGAACAGAACCGATTGCTGTACTTCACGCCCGTCGCGAGGATCGTCCCATGGACCTCGTATTCGATGACCACGACACGACCGTCATTTGTCTTATGGACAATCAACTCATCGGCGGACTGAAGCGCGATGTTATCGACATAGCCCCTGAACGCGGCCATCAGGCCGGTCCGCCCCTGAATGACGCGGGGCCAGCCGGCGACCTCGTAGAGAACTTCATAAACGACGTCGCCGGTGACGATGTCGAAGAAGTGCTCACCATCGACGAGGTCGCCCAGTGCCCCTCGGACCAGGTTGAAGTAGGGGTCGGCGGGCTCGTAGGCAGCGTATTTCGGGTTCGGCATTTGACTCATTCCGTGGTTCGCGAGGTTTCTCACAGATCGAGGGCCACATATAAATCGGAAGCTGCCTTTCGGCGCGCCACGGCGCGCGAAATCGCTACTGCTCTCGCGCGCCGCTTCGATGTGGACCTTCCCCGGTTTCCGAGGCAGCGGTTTGACACCGATTAGTCGATGGCAACTGTACGTAAAGTGGTTCGGGTTATGGTCCGGTAACCGCGAAGGAACCAGGGCGCGCCAAAGTCGGGATACAGCCGCATGATCCCGGTGTCTGTTCAAAATTCGACGGGTCCCCCGTGTCGGGATAACTCTCCACCGGCGGCCCCTCGGCGAGGATCACCGCGTGCGCCGCCAGTTCCACGTGGTTGTCGTCACTCAGTTGCGTTTCACGTGAACGATGCCGCGGCCGTCGATCAACGGCGTCACCGGCACCAAGACCCCAGCCACGAAACACCGCGTGATCGGGAGACAAGTACAGATCGCGCTCCGGAGCATTCTCACCGAACGGAGTGCGACGCGCCAGGTTGGTTTGGGGCTGGCGGGATTTGCACTATTTTTGGCGAGAACTGTAACCTGTGGCCGGGCGTGGGGGTTCGGGATGACGAAATCGAACGACCTGGCACAAGCCGGCCGCAAACCGCGACGAGTCGCCATGCTGATCTACTCGGGCGTGACGCCGATGGATGTCGCCGGCCCGCTGGAAGTGTTCAGCTTCGCCAACGTCCTGCGCAAAGAGATCCTTTACGACGTGGTCACCGTCGCCCCGACCGCCGGGCCGGTGACGACCAAAGCCGGCGTCGGCTTCATGCCGTCCTGCGCGATGGCCGATCTGGAGTTACCGATCGACACGCTGATGGTCTCCGGCGGCATGCGGCCGCGCAATTGGGTCACTCCGGAAATGATCGACTGGCTGCGCGGCGCGGCCCCCCAGGCAAGGCGCTTCGGATCAATCTGCACGGGCGCGTTCCTGCTCGGCGCCGCCGGACTGCTCGACGGCCGCCGCGTCACCACCCACTGGGCTTCCTGCGTGGACCTCGCGCAACGCCATCCGGCGGCGTGCGTGGAGGTCGATCCGATCTTCATCCGCGAGGGCGGGTTCTTCAGCACGGCGGGGATTTCGGCGGGGATCGACCTCGCACTGGCACTGGTCGAGGAAGACCACGGGCGGGAGTTCGCCCTGCACATCGCTCGCTATCTGGTCCTGTATCTCAAGCGGTCCGGCGGACAGGCGCAGTATTCGACGCATCTGCGGATGCAGGTGTCGGAAGTGCCGGCGATCGAGCGAGTGCAGACCTGGTGCCTTGACAATCCCGGCGGCGATCTGCGGGCGTCCACGCTGCGCGAGATCGCGGGCATGAGCGAGCGCGACTTCTCGCGCAAGTTCCGCCAGGAGGCCGGGCAGACGGTCGTGAGCTACGTGACATCGGTGCGAATGGACACCGCCTGCCGGTTGCTGGCGGAAACCGGCATGCCGGTGAAGGTCGTCGCGGTGCGCAGCGGCTTTGGTTCGACAGCCTCGTTGCGGCGGGCGTTTCAGGAGCGTTTCGGCGTGACGCCGGCGCGCTATCGGGAGAATTTCAGCGCGTAGGCCAGGACACACGATAACGTCACGGCCAGGCCAATCGATGACGTTATGCTAACGAAATGGCTCGGGGTTCGGCGATAGGCGACGCCCCACAATAAACGACTCGCCTGACGCGCCAGCCTTTCTCGTCATCCCCGGGCCTTTCTCGTCATCCCCGGGCCTTTCTCGTCATCCCCGGGCCTTTCGCGTCATCCCCGGGCTCGACCCGGGGATCCATCCAGGCACCGTGCGGCGATTGGTCCCCGGGTCGAGCCCGGGGATGACGAGAGTGGAACGACGACCTGACGCGATAATGGCTGGGCGTCGCCATAGTGACTAACCGCTCCGCCGCCGGCTCCAATGTGCCCACAGCAGCGGCGGAACTGTCACGGCAATCGTCAGCGTGGACACCGCGGCGATCGTCGGATCGAGCGCGTAACGCAAATCCTCCCACATCCGCCGCGGCAGCGTGACCGCGTCGGCGCCGGACAGGAACAGCGCGACGACCAGTTCATCGAACGAGGTGATGAACGCGAACAGCGCGCCGACCAGAACGCCGGGCAGGATCAGCGGCAAGGTCACCTGGCGGAACGTGCCCAACGGGGTCGCTCCCAGCCCGAGGGAAGCCATTTCCAGCCGCCGGTCGAGCCTCGCCAGGCTGGCGCCGACGCTGGTCACCACGAACGGCACCGCGAGACAGGTGTGCGCCAACACGAGGCCCAACGGCGTGCCGACCAGGCCGAAGCGGGCGAACGCGTAATACAGCCCGATGGCAACGATGATCACCGGCATGATCAGAGGCGACAGGATCAGGCCGGCGGCCAGCAGCCTCGCCATGGCGGGCAGCCGCGCGAGGCCCATCGCGGCCAGGGTGCCGAGGACGGTTGCCAGCACGACCACCGCGATGGCGACCTCGATGCTCAGCGCGGTGGCGGCGAGCCAGTCGCGGCTGCCCAGATACGCCTGGTACCACCGCACGCCGAACGCCGGCGGCGGGAACGTCAGATACCCGGCGGAGGAAAACGACAGCACGATCACCACGACGATCGGCGCGATCATCACCAGCAGGATCAGCGGAACGACCAGGCGCATCAGGCGCTGACCGGGATTCACCGTTCCGCCACCCGCAGCGCGCGGCCGACGCCGAAGGCGAACTGGAACAGCGCCATGATCGCCAGGGTCACGACCAGCAACGCGGTGGACAGGCAGGCGGCGTAAGGCCAGTTCAGTTGATCGACCTGCTGCGCGATCAGCATCGACACGGTCATGTCGCGCGGGCCGCCGACCAGCGCGGGCGTGATGTAGAAACCCAAAGACAACACGAATACCAGCAGCACGCCGGCCGCGACGCCGGGCATCGACAGCGGCAGGACGATCTCTCGAAACACGCGAAACGGGGTGGCGCCAAGGCCGAGGGCGGCTCGCGCAAGAGAGGGATCGATCTGGCGCAGCACATTGGCGATCGGCAGGATCATGTAGGGCAGCAGGATATGGATCATGGCGATGTGCACGGCGATCGACGTGTTGAGGATGCGCAGCGGGCGATCGATCGCGCCGGCGGTCAGCAAGGCCTCGTTCAGCAGGCCGTGGCGGCCCAAAAGCACCATCCAGGCGTAACTGCGTACCAGGATGCTGGTCCAGAACGGCAACAACACGACGATCAGCGCGATCGACGCCGTCCGGCCGGGTCTTGCGAGTGTCAGCGCGACGGGGAAGCCCAGAAGCAGGCAGCCGGCGGTGACCGCGATGGCGGTGCGCAGGGTCGTCCAGAACACGTGCAGGAAAACCGAGTCGCCGGACAGCGCCACGTAATTGCTCAAGGTCCAGGTCGGTTCGGCCACGCTCCGCAGCAGCATCGCCATGACGGGGAACGCGTAGAACACCAGCAGGAACAGCACCAAAGGCGCGACCAACAGCAACGGCGTCAGTGCGCGCCAGTTGAAGGTCAGTTTCGCCGAGAGGGACGTCGGAGCCACCGCTTCAGACAACGACGGTATCCGCGGCGGACCAGGTGATCTCGGCCATCTCTCCCACGGCGCGGCGGCGGACGGCGGCGCCGGACGGTTCCTTCAGCACCATCGCGGTGCCGTCCGGCGCGGCGAGCAAATACCGGCAGCGTTCGCCGGCGAAGATCGCTTCGGTCACCCTCGCCCGCATCCGGTTGCAGTTCGGTGAGTCGATGCCATTGGCGAACTTCATCCGCTCCGGCCGCATGGTCAGGACCACCTTCTGGCCGACGGCTGGCTCGTTTCCTGACGGGGTGACGGCGCGGAGCATGGTGCCGGCGCAGTCGGCGACGACGATGCTGTCGCCCTGGAAGCTGTGCACGACGCCGGGCAGGAAGTTGGACTCGCCCAGAAACGAGGCGACAAAGCGGCTGCACGGGCGGTCGTAAAGGTCCTCGGGGCGGCCGAGTTGGACGATGTGGCCTTCGTTCATGACCGCGATGCGGTCGGACATCGTCAGCGCTTCTTCCTGGTCGTGCGTGACGTAGATGAAGGTGATGCTCAGATCGGCGTGCAGCCGGCGCATTTCCAGTTGCAGGCTCTCCCGAAGTTGCTTGTCCAGGGCGCCGAGCGGCTCGTCCATCAGCAAAAGTCTCGGGTTGAACACGATCGCGCGGGCCAGCGCCACGCGTTGCTGCTGCCCGCCGGAGAGTTGCCTCGGGTAGCGGTCGCCGTAGCCGGGCAGGCGCACCAGATCCAAGGTGTTCTTGATCATGCGGTCACGCTCGGCGCGGCCGATGCCGCGTTGCTTCAACGGAAAGCCGATGTTGGCGGCGACCGTCAGATGCGGGAACAGCGCGTAGTTCTGAAATACCATGCCGATGTTGCGCCGGTGCGGCGACACGCCGATCACCGATTTTCCATCGATCGCGATGTCGCCGCCAGTCGGCGTTTCGAAGCCGGCGACCATCATCAAGGTCGTGCTTTTTCCGGAGCCGCTCGGGCCCAGAAGAGTCAGGAACTCTCCGGCGCCGATCTCCAGCGAGACATCCCGCACGGCGCCGACCTGGCCGAAATCTTTCTTCAATTGCCACAACGAAACAACGGCGCCGTTTATCCCAATTGGCATTGGGATAACCGCCGTCCGATTATCGTCATCCTCGGGCTCGACCCGAGGATCGCTCGCATCAGGCACCGAGGGCGATTTCGACCCTCGGGGTGCTTGCACAGATGCTCGGGTCGAGCCCGAGCCTGACGACGGGGGTGTCCGTTCATCCCAGCAGCCATTTGTTGAAGCGGGCGACGACGGTATCGCGATTATCCACCCACCACTGGTAATTGTACGGCACGAGTTGCGAGCGAATGTCCGGCGCGCTCGGCAGCACTTTCATTTGCTCGGCGGTCATGTAGTTGACCGACTTGTCGTTGACGAAGCCATACGGGATCAACGACGACAAACGCGCCTGCGGAACGGCCATGGTGGAGAACGCGATGAACTTCATGGCGTTGGCCTTGTTGGCGGCGCCTTTCGGGACAGCCCAGCAGTCGCGCTTGGAAAGTCCTTGTTTCCAACTGATGGCGGCGGGGACGCCAGCTTTCTCCAGCGCCGCCATGCGGCCGTTCCAGACGCTGGCCATGACGACTTCCTTGTCGGTCAGCATCTGCGGCGGGACCGCTCCGGTTTCCCACCATTTAACCACGTCGCCTTTAATTTTGTCGTAACTGGCGAAGGCTTTGTCGAGATCGAGCGGATACAGTTTATCCGGCGCGACGCCGGCGGCGAGCAAGGCGAACTCCAGCTCCGGATTGTTGCCGCTGCCGGCGCCGACCAGCGTGCGATCGCCGGGGAATTTCTTGGTGTCCCAAAAATCGGCCCAGCCATTGGGCTTTTCACCTTTGAAGGCGTCGGTGCGGTAGGCCATCACCTGAGCCCAGACCAGCATTTCCAAGCCTCGGTCGAAACGATATTCTTCGCCGACGTTGGGATCAACGAGGTCGTAGTCGATGAGTTCGAAGTAATCGCCCTTCTTCTGCAAATTCAGCACCGATCCCCGGCTCACCTGCGCCAGGTCCCACTCGACCGTGTTGGTGTCGACCATTGCCTTGATCTTGGTGAAGTCGGAGCCGGCGAAGTCTTTCACCTTGATGCCGCTGAGTTGCTCGAACGGTTCGAAATAGGCCTTCTTTTGCACTTCCTGCATCAGGCCGCCGAAGGTCGCGATGCGCAGTTCGCCGGTGCCTTTGAGCTTTTCCGGGATCGGCGGAATGTCCGGCAGATCGGCCTTCGCGCGGGTCGAGAGGAACGGCATGGACAACCCGATCGCCAGGGCGGCCCGTCGGCTCAGGTGGTGTTTCGGCATGGCTAAAACTCCAGCAGGTTGTCTCGGAATTGTTTGTGCGCGTAAGCGGAACGAACGAGGCCGCGATCCTGTAGCGCGGGGACCAGGCCGTCCTCGATTTCGGCCAGCAGGCGGCGGCTGACGTTGGGCATGGAGAACAAAAATCCGTCGCCGCCGACTTCCTGCATCACCTCGCCCATCTGGGCCGCGACGGAATCCGGGGTGCCGATCAGTTCGACTGAAAGAGCAGTGACGTTGTGCTCGCCCATCGCCTCGCGCAGCGTGCGGCCGGCGGCCATCTTCTTGAATTGGTCGAGGGTTTGCTGGTGGCCGTTGGTGGTGAGGTCGGCGGGGATCGGGCGGTCGAGGTCCATTCGGCCGAAATCGATGTTCATCAGCTTGCCCAGAAACGCCAGCCGCTGCGGGATCTGCGCCGCCGCCCGCGCCTGGCGGAGGCGCTTGCGTTCCTGAGCGTCCGCCTCGGTCTCGCCGATGATCGGCGCGACCATGAACAGCACCTTGCAGTCGTCCGGGTTCCGGCCGTGCCGAACCATATGCGAGCGGACATCGTCGCGATATGCCTTCATGCCGTCGATGCCCTTGGGGTGCGCGACGATGGTGTCGGCATAATGCCCCGCGAAGCTTCTCCCCCTCGGCGAGCCGCCCGCCTGGGCGATTACCGGCCTGCCCTGCGGCGCCGGGCCGCAGTTCAACGGGCCGCGGGTGTTGTAGAAGCGGCCTTCATGGTTGACGGCGTGGACCTTGGACGGATCGACCAGAACGCCGGACTTTCGGTCGGCGACGATCGCGCCCGGCTCCCACGAGCGCCAGAGTTTGTCGACGACATCGAAGTATTCCTCAGCCATGTCGTAGCGTAGGTCGTGCTCGGGCAGGCCGGGCATGCCGAAGTTCATCGCGGCGAAGTCAGAGCTTCCGGTGACGAGGTTCCAGCCGATGCGGCCGTTCGACACCTGATCCAATGTCGCGACGAGGCGGGCGAGCAGGTATGGCGGATACGCAAACGTGGCGAAGGTCGGCACGATGCCGATGCGGGAGGTCACGTGGGTCATCAGCGCGGCGACCACCGAGGGGTCCTGCCGCGGCACGGCAATGCCGTTCTTTAAATAAAGTTCGGTGGAACCGCCCCAGCTTTCGCCCACATACGAACTGTCCTCCAGCAGGAGATAGTCGAAACAGGCGCGCTCCAGGCAGCGGGCCATGTCGAGGAACAGCGTCGGTTGTTCCCAGGTGGTGCCGATGTGGCCGGTCCAGGGCTCCCCCCAGGCCTGAACGCTGGAGCCTTGGAGGAACCAGGCGAGATGGAAGGGTTTGGAGGACATGCGGCTGGGTCCGGCGAAAGGAGGAATGCGGATTATCGTAAGCAATCCGTGTGCCCAAGGGGCATTGGGCCAGGAATGGCGTACGGCTCGGCGGTCGCGGTTGGTTCCGCCTCGGCCGGTGGCGACCATCCGCCAAAAGGAAGTCAATTTACGAATTTACCACGGAAAACTCGGAGAACCATGGAGACGCACGGAGAAGAACAGATAGCGATTCGCGGCGTTCGATCCGGCACCCACGCGAAACACCATTGTTCCTTACTCCTCCGCGCGTCTCCGTGGTTCTCCGTGGTGAATCCTTGCTTTTCCGGGGTCTCCCCACGCCCAACGTCCACCAGCGACCTGCCCGGCGGACACCGCCGAGAACCGCCCACGGAAACGGCAACCTGATTACGGACCGGGCACGGCCCACGATGCGGGGGGCCCGGCACACGAGCCAACCTTGCGAATCCAATACCGGACCGCGGCGGTGTTCGTTTCAGCGTTTACCTCCTCCTGACGATCTGCCGGGCCCGACCGCCGTAATCCGATCAGCCGTCGTCTTCCCCCGCCTGGCACACCCGATGCACGGACCACGACGGTCCCAACCGGAGCGCCCGATGTCCGCCAGCCGAAGTGTTCCTCTATCGACCGCCCTGCCCTCGCGTTGGGCCCAGTTGGGGTTGGGGTTGGTGGCGATGATGGCGATCAGCAGCCCGCAATATGTGTGGACACTGTTCGTGAAGCCTTTCCAGACGGCGACCGGAGGCGCGTTGCCGGCGATCCAGATTACTTTCTCGTTGCTGATCGTGCTGCAGACCTGGCTGTCGCCATTTCAGGGCTGGTTGATCGACCGGTTTGGTGCCCGATTCCTGATCACGCTCGGGTGTGTGTTGAGCGGGCTGGGATGGATTACCTCGGCGGGCATCGGCGGGGTGACCGGCCTCTATCTGACCTATGGGCTGTTTTGCGGCGTCGGCACCGGCATCGTTTACATTGGCATCATCGGTTTGATGTTGAAATGGTTTCCCGACCGCCGAGGCTTCGCCACCGGCGTTGTCGCCGCGGGTTACGGGTTTGGCGCCATCCTGACGACGTTCCCGATCGACACGATGATCAAGGTTTCGGGTTATCAGGCGACATTGATCACCTTTGGCCTCGTCCTTGGCGGCATCGGCGCGTTGGCCGGATTGTTCATGCGCCAGCCGCCCGATACGTCGGAAGACCCGGCAGTCGCTCCGATCACCGGCGTTGCGTCAGCGAAGATGCTGAAAACCCCGGTATTCTGGCTGTTGTTCGTAATGATGACGATGATGTCGACCGGCGGGTTGATGGTGATCTCGCAGTTCGCGCCGTTCATGCGGAGTTTCGGGATCGCCGACCTGACGATCTTCGGCATGGCCGCGCTGCCGTTCGCGCTGACGTTGGACCGGATCACCAACGGTCTGACGCGGCCGTTTTTCGGTTGGGTGTCCGATCATATCGGCCGCGAAAATACCATGCTGATCGCCTTCTCGCTGGAGGCCGCCGCGGTCCTGCTGATGCTGGGATTTCGCGACAACGCGCTGGTGTTCGCGTTGATGTCGGGCGTGGTGTTCTTTGGCTGGGGGGAGATCTTCTCTCTGTTCCCCTCGACGTTGACCGATACGTTCGGGGCGAAGGACGCGACGACGAAATATGGGTTTTTGTATATGGCGCAAGGGATCGGGTCGGTGTTGGGCGGGCCGGTGGCGGCGGCGTTGCACGATGCGACGGGGACGTGGGTTCCGGTGTTCATCACCATCATCGTGATGGACGCGCTGACGGCGGCGCTGGCTCTCTTTGTGTTGAAGCCGATGCGGGCGCGGTATCTGGCGCGGGTGGGGTGACGGAGTGGGGCACCGGCGCGGCGAACGCGGGCGAGGACAGCAAGGTTATTTAACCGCCGATGAACGCCGATAGTCGTGCGATGATTTGTCCGAGGCGGCTGACCGAATCATCAAGGGGCGCGATATTATTACGAAGTCGTGTTATATTTTCGCCGTTGCTTCATTATGAAAGCTTCGCGCGCATGGAGAGCTTTGTGCTCTTGGTGATAAAGCGGGCCATGCGGCGGCTCCGGCCCTTCCGATCCTGAACTCCATCAAACGCTTCCCGCGAACTCATGCGCGGGCCGACGCTTCGGGAACGTGTGGCGAGCATCGTGGAACGGCCGGAACGAGATCGATCCGGACGGGATTCGCCCGTGAGAGCGAAGCCCGGCCGTATCGCACGGCGTTACGTTCTGATTGTCGTCGGGACCCGCAACCAGGCTTCATGGGTGATCGCCAGCATCGACGGTACGTCGATGATGCCAATGGAGTCCCACGTGAACATCGCATAGCCTGGTTTGTGGCCATCCACGCCGCCTGGCACCGGTACCCTCAGATGTTCCGCCAGCCAGTGCATCGTTCCGTAGCCGCAAAGGCTGACGCAATGATCCTCATTGCTGTCCGGCGGGAAACCGGTCGCGAACCAGCCACTGACGCCTCCGGTGCTGCTGCCGCCGTTGGCCCACCAAACCGAGTTAAGCTGATCGCCGGCGACGCCGATTTTGACGGGTCCTATCGCGATGGCATCCTCCAGCAGCGGGGCATTCGTCCAATCGACCGAACGGACGGAGCCGTCGTCGTAAACATGATGGTGTTTGGGGAATCCGCTGCTTTCCATCACGTCCACGACATCGATGATATACGCGCCGTTGAGGAAGTTGTTCTGAGTGGCCCAGTCGATGACTTCGCTCTCGGAAATGAAAATCTCCGGCTCATGGCACGCCTTGGCGAAGGCTTCTTCCGCCGAGACACAGTCGCCGTATGTGTAGTTGCCCCAGAACGAGAGTTTGCGCGGCGTCCGAATATGACGTGGAGGCGCTTTGCCGGTTTTCGTGTGGGGTGTCGCGGCCGCGAGCCTGTATCTCGGAGTCGGGCGCGCGCCACGAGGCATGAACGGAGCTACCATTGTTCTCTCCCTGACAGTATCGCGATCACGGACCTCCCATGACCGCGTGCTAAATTATCAGGCGCGTGAGAATGGTGCTGTGATCTGGCACACACCGTTGATGTTTTTCTCGCCGCGCCCTTGGTGAGAGAATGCGACGATATCTTCACTTTGTCCGATATCCGCGTGAACGATCTCGGTCCTCACCACGCGAACGCGGGCGGCCGCGACCCCGTTCATCCCCCCGCCGGCCGCTGCGCGACGGCCGTGCCGTTCGCTTCCAAATATCGCGCGATCCGCAACGCGATGTCCTCGCGCCAGGGCGGGGCGATGATCTGCACGCCGATCGGCATCGGCCCGGGCACCGGAACCGCCACCACCGGCAGGCCGATGAAGGAGATCGGCTGGGTGAAGATCCCCATGTTCGCGCGCACTGGCAGTTCGGCCCCGTCCAGCGTGAACATCTTCTGGCCCAGAGCGGGCGCCGTGCTCGGGGTCGCCGGCGCGATAATCGCGTCAACCTCGTCGAACAGACGCAGCATCGCCTGCTGATACCAGCGGCGGAACTTCTGCGCCTGGATCACCATCGCCGCCGGCACCATGGCGCCGGCGATCAGGCGGTCCCGCACCTCGGGATCGAAATCGCCGGCCCGCGCGCGCAGGCGGGGCAGATGCAGCGCGGCGCCCTCGGCCGTGGTGATGACGTAAGCGGCCGAGCGGGCGCGCGCGGCCTCCGGCAGTTCCACTTCGCGATCGACGCCCAGGGCATCGCAGACGAGGCGGACGGCGCGCTCGGCTTCCGGCATCTGGTTGACGCGGAAATAGCCGCCAGCCTGGGCGATCCGCAGGCCGTTCAGGCCACTGTCCAGCACACCCGACACGGGGCTTTCCAGCCGTTGGGCGCAGAACGGATCCTCGGAATCGTGGCCCTGCATCGCGTCGTAGGCCAGCGCCAGATCGCTGACCGTGCGCGCCAGCGGACCGAGGTGGTCCAGGCTGGAGACAAAGGGAAAACTGCCGGTGCGCGGCAGGCGACCGAACGTCGGCTTCAGGCCGAACAACCCGCACAATGAGGCCGGCACCCGAATCGACCCGTTGGTGTCGGAGCCCAGAGACAACGGCACCAGCCCGCCGGCCACCGCCGCACCGGAACCACCAGAGGAACCACCTGTCATCCGCGTCGGGTCGTGCGGATTGCGCGACGGCCCGTCGTGGCAGTTCTCACCGGTGAAGTCGTAGGCGTATTCGCCCATGTTCAGAGCGCCGACCAGCACCGCGCCGGCGCGCTCCAGGCGCGTGATCAGGACGGAGTCATGTTCGGCGGGGGGCCGCTCGCGGTTGATCGCGCTGCCGGCGCGGGTCGGCAATCCGGCGATATCGAACAGGTTCTTCACCGCGAACGGCACGCCGGCCAGTGGTCCCATCTTGCGGCCGGCCGCGCGCTCGGCGTCGATGGCATAAGCGCGAGTCCGCGCGCGGTCGGCGATCACGTCGGTGAAGGCGTTCAACACGCCATCGCGGGCGGCGATGCGATCCAGGGCGTCGTCAACCACGGCGCGGGCGCTGATCGTGCCGGCGGTCACCGATGCGGCGATTTCAGCGGCGCTTTGCCAGGTCAGATCCACCATCGCTCAGGCCGTGAACACGGGCGCGGGTTCGGCTTCGTCGGGCAGTTCGAAGTCGCCAACCATGCCGCCAAGACGGAAGGTCATCGCCAGATTGCCGCGCACGCCGTCACGCCACTCCGGCGCGATTTCCAGCCCGAGAAGCGCGGCGGAGGCGTCCATGAACGCCTCGAGTTCAGCGTCCGTCATCGCGTGGTGTCTCCCCGTGGTTTGTTCGCCAATGGGTGGTTGTCTCGCCAATGGCTTGTTGATCGTCTGATCGACTGATGGGCGGCGCGCGGCTTCATGCGGTCGCTTTCGCCGCGAGCCAGCCACGCCAGCCGCCGTGTTCGGTGATATCGGGCGTGCCCGCCAGCGCATGCGCCTCGGCCAGAAAGCCAAGGCATGGTCCGTCCTCCAGCGCCACGGTGCCGAAGCCCAACGGCGGCGGAACCAAAGCGAGCAGCGCGCCGATCGAGGCGGTCGGCAGGGCCCACACCTCCCCTTCGATCGCCGCCCCGTCCCCATGACGCACCAGCCCCGGGCGGGCGCCCATGGCGTGCAGGCGGTAAGCGGGCTCGGTCCGAGCGACGCGCAGGAAACGGCCGCCGTGGCCGGTGATCTGGCCGTTCAGCGGCAGGCCGGACATGTGCGCGCCGATGCAGAACAACGCGGTCTCGTCGGGATCGAGCGGGTCAGCGTCGGCCGGCGGCGGCAGGTCCGGGCTGAACGCGCGGTGGATGTGATCCGCGATCGCCGCCAGCCGGCCCTCCGACCAGGCAGGCCCCAGGACCGTGACACCGACAGGCAGACCGTCGGACCCGATCCCGGCCGGCACCGCGATCGCGGCGAGGTCGCACAGATTGACGAAATTGGTGAAGGTGCCCAGTCGGGCGTTGGGGCCGAAGGGGTCGGCGGCAAGCTCGGCGAGGGTCGGGCAATACGGTGTCGTGGGCACCAGCAGAGCGTCGCAGCGATCGAAGATGTCCGCCGCGAGGCGGCGGACGCGCGCGAGGTCGTGAAACGCGTCAAAGGCATCGACGGTCAGGCGGGTCAGGCCGGACTCAACGATGGCCCGGGTCACGGGATGCATGATCTCGGGCCGGGCGGTGACGACGTCGCGCAGGGCGGCGGTACGCTCGGCCACCCAGGGGCCTTCGTAGAGCAGCCGGGCGATGTCCAGGAACGGCGTGAGGTCAATGGTTTCGGTGGCGAACAGGTCAGTGGCGCGGCGATACAGGCGGGTGGTTTCGGGCTCGCATAGCGCATCGACGTCGGCGACGGCGACGCGGACGAAGGCGGGCATCGCGCCGCGGCGCAGGTAGCCGGGCGGCGGCTTTCGCGAGTATGGGTCAGCGGGGTCGTAACCGGCGATGACCCGTTGCACCGCGATGGCCGCGTCCACGGTGCGCGCGAACACGGAGATCGTGTCCACGGAGCGGCAGGCGGGCACCATGCCGGTGGCGGAGACCGCTCCCACGGTCGGTTTCAGCCCGACGATGTTGCCAAACGCCGCCGGCACCCGGCCCGACCCGGCGGTGTCAGTGCCGAGGGCGATATCGACGATGCCGGCCGCGACCGCCACGCCAGACCCGGACGACGAACCACCGGGCACGTAATCGGCGTTGAACACATTGCGCGGCGTGCCGTACGGGCTGCGCACGCCGACCAGTCCGGTGGCGAACTGGTCCAGGTTGGTTTTGCCCAGAAGCAGCGCTCCGGCGTCGAGCAGCCGTTGGACGGAGGGCGCGGATTCGGTGGGAACATGCGCGTAATCGGGACAGGCCGCCGTGGTGGGCAGTCCAGCGACGTCGATATTGTCTTTCACCGCGACGCTCAGGCCCCATAGCGGCCGCCCTTCCCGGCCCGCCAGTTCCAGCGCCTGGGCCTGAGCCAGCACCTCCTCATCCGCGATACGGGTGATCCAGATCGCCGGGTCGGCCGCGGCGTGGTCGGCGGCCAGCGCGATTTCGGCGGCGGCGAGCGGTCCATCCGGCGCGGGCTCGTGCGTCACGCAGCCGCAGGTCATCGCCGGCTGCCCCGCGACGGCGGCGGCGCAAAGGAATCGGGAGGTGATTTCGCCGGAACGAGTCTGGCGTGAAGTCGGCCCATGGCGCCACCTTTGCTTGTTCACGCGCCGAGCCTCCGGCGCGGCGGGCGGAACACGCCGCTATGCGGGTCCGAGCAATTTCCGGGCCAGGACGGTAAGGGGCGGAACCGTTCACGGCAATTCCATGAGGGCGACATCGCCCGCGCGCGGTTTGGCTCGCGTGGGCGCCCGGCCCCGCGCGCCCGAAATTTGTGCAGCGGCGCTGAGTTTGGTTGTCGGCGATGCAGCATTCTGGTCCGGTCCGGGTTTTCCGTCATCCTAACGCGATATGTTAACCAACCGGTAAACGTGGAGAAGAAAACCTGACAGCGGTTGGATGAGCGGAAGGATCCGCGGCAGAGACGAGCCTACTCGGGCGTTGCCGATCGCGGACGTCAGGCGGGGAACGACAACCCCGATACGGGACCGCCAGCGGCATCGCGATGTCGAGCCCAGGAAGGGTCAGGTCGCCGCTGGTATGAGCGCTGGCGATCCAGACGCCGTCAGGCTCGCGCTGGAACAGAGTCGCGGCGACCGCGGTCTGCTCCAGCAGCACATAGCAGCGGAGGGATGGCACGGCGGCGTAGTCGATCAGTTTATCGACGCGGTCGGTAGTGGCGGTATCGTCGGACAGCACCTCGAAGATCGCCTGAGCGTCGATCAAAGTGCGTGTGGTTTGGTCCAGCGGGCCGGCGAAGACGGCGACATCCGGGTAACGGACGCGGGCGCCGATCCGCGGCCGCATTTCGCGCGCGGCTGTCAGAGCGTGGCCCTCAAGCAAACGCATCAGTACAACACACAGTTTAAACACCATCCGCTGATGCGCGAGCGTTCCGCCGGTCATGGGGACAATGTCCCGGCCGTCGAACTCATACTTTCCCTCCCGCCTATCTTCCCAGGCGAGGAAGGCGTCTGTTGTCCATGGCCAGTCGATCACCGTGTTCATGCCGCGCACCATGGGGGAGCGGGATGCATGACGTCGACTCCGCGTTGGCCTGGCTACAAAATCAACGGCAGCCCGACGTAATTCTCCGCCAGCGCGGCCGAGGCTTTTTCCGAGCCGAACAGTGCGTCCAGTTCCGCCAGCCTGACGCGCCTTTCGAACGGCGTGTCGTCGCCGAACCGGTGCAAAATCGAGGTCATCCACCAGGAGAACCGCTGTGCCTTCCACACCCGGCGCAGGCAGGTGCTCGTGTAATTCTCCAACCCCTCCGACGCGCCCGAGCGAACATACGCCACCAGCGCCTGGGTCAGCACCGCGACGTCGGCGGCGGCGAGGTTCAGTCCCTTCGCTCCGGTCGGCGGCACGATATGCGCGGCGTCGCCCAACAGGAACAGCCGTCCGGATTGCATCGGCTCGCACACGAAACTGCGCATCGGGGTAACGCCCTTTTGGGTGATCTTCCCCTCGTTCAGGCGAAAGCCGTCGCGGCCCAGACGCGTTTGTAGTTCGGCCCAGATGCGATCGTCGGACCATTGGCCAATGTCCTCGTCCGGCGCGCATTGCAGATACAGCCGGCTGACCGAGGGTGAACGCATCGACAACAGCGCGAAGCCGTTGTCGTGGCGCGCGTAGGTGACCTCATGGGAGGCGGGCGCGGCGTCGGCCAGAATCCCCAGCCAGCCAAACGGGTAGTTCTTTTCGAAGCTGGTGCGATCGCGCTCCGGAATGGCGTCGCGGCAGACACCATGGAAGCCGTCGCAGCCGGCGATGAAATCGCAGTCCAGCCGCTGGTCGACGCCATCATGGGTGAACGTGATGTTCGGGCGATCGGTGTGGAAATCGTGCACCGCGACATCCGCGGCCTCGAACAGGATTTGCCCGCCGGATGCGAGCCGTGCCGCGATCAGGTCCTGGACGATCAGATGCTGGCTGTAGACCGTGATGGATTTGCCGGTCAGCTCGCGCAGGTCGATGCGGTGATCGCGGCCGTTCCAGCGAATGGTGATGCCGTCGTGGCGCATGCCCTGTTGCCGCAACCGGCCGCCCACGCCACTGTCGATCAGCAGGGTCGAAACCGGATGCTCCAGCACGCCGGCGCGGATGCGATTCTCGCAATATTCGCGCGACCGTGCCTCCAGGATCATCGAGTCGATCCCATTCAGATCCAGCAAATGCGATAACAGCAACCCCGCCGGGCCGGCGCCGACGATGCCAATTCGGGTACGCATCCGCTTTGTTCCTCACCGGTTCATCGGCCGCGTCCCGCAATTATGTTGCGAAGCACAATTGGGGGCTGGTCGGCCCATGAGATCAGTGCATAATTGTGGAAGCAGGAGAAGCGCCATGCCTTCGTCCGATGAACTCTCCCCCGGGGAGCTTACAACCGAATTCGACATCCTGATGCGCCGCGCCGGGATTACCGTGCCGGACGAGCGCCGGGCCACGGTGCTGGCGAGTTACGCGGATTTGCGGGGCCAGATCGCCTTGCTGCACAACCGGTATGCGCATACCGACGAGCCAGCCAACATCTTCCGGCTCTCGCCGCGGGAGGGCCAGTGATGGACACCGCCGACCTCTCCATCGCCGGGATGGGCCGCGCGTTGCGCGATGGCTCCGTCACCTCCGAGCAACTGACGAAAGACGCGTTGGACCGGGTGGCCGCGAAGGACGCCGGGCTGCACGCGTTCGTTCTGGTCACGCGGGAGCGTGCCTTGGCCGACGCGCATCGCGCCGACAGCGAACTAGGCGCCAGCATCGACCGCGGACCGTTTCACGGCATTCCCTACGCGCTCAAGGATATTTATGATACGCGCGGCATTCGTACGACCTGTCACTCAAAGTTGCGGATCGATAACATTCCCGCGGCTGACAGCGTGGTCGCGACGAAACTGACCGAGGCCGGCGGCGTGTTGTTGGGTAAGCTGGCCACGCACGAGTTCGCTTTGGGTGGACCAAGCTTCGACCTGCCCTTCCCGCCCGCGCGCAATCCGTGGAACGTGGCGCATGTGACGGGCGGATCGTCGTCCGGGTCGGCGACGGCGATCTCCGCGCGGATGGTGCGGATGGCGATGGGCTCGGACACCGGCGGCTCGATCCGCGGGCCGGCGGCGTGGTGCGGGCTGGCGGGGATCAAACCGACCTATGGGCGCGTGTCGCGGCGCGGCGTGTTTCCGCTGTCCTGGACATTGGATCATTGCGGACCGCTGTCGCGTTCGGTCGAGGATTCGGCGATCACGTTGGGTGTGCTGGCGGGACACGATCCGGCCGACGCGGCGAGCGCGGATGTTCCGGTTGGCGATTATGTGTCGGATCTGAACAAGGGTGTGTCCGGTTTGCGGATCGGCGTTCCGCGCGCGTTTTTCGCGGGCTCCCCGGTCGCGACGGCGGAGGTGCTGGCGGGGATCGATCGGACGGCGGATCAATTGCGCGCGGCGGGCGCGACGGTCGAGGATATCGCGCTGCCCGAGTACGCTCTGTTCGCAGCCGCGGGACGGGTGATCATGATGGCGGAAGCCTATGCCATCCACGAATCCGACATGCGGAATCGGCTGTTGGATTACGGCACGATCACGGCGAATCGTTTCGTGCTCGGAGCGGCGATCATGGCGTCCGATTATATCAACGCGTTGCGCGCGCGGCGGGAACTGACGGACGCGGTCAACGGCGCTCTGGGGCGATACGACGCGTTGCTGACGGCGTCGGCTTTGTGCCCGGCGCCGACGTTCGAGGCCTCGGTCGACGCGCTGGCGTCCGCCGCGCCGATGCAAACCATTCCGTTCAACGTCACCGGGCATCCGGCGATGAGCGTGCCGGTCGGGCTGTCATCCGATGGATTGCCGATCGGAGTGCAAATCGTCGGGCGGCCGTTCGACGAGGCGATGGTGTTTCGGGTGTCGCGCGCGGTCGAGGTGCTGTCGGGATGGGAGAGCGTGGGGCCGCCGATGTGACGGGCATCGTAGCCACGCGGCGAATCATGCGCGGTCTGCTTTATTTCCCCGTTTCCCGAGGTTGGTCCGCGTCCGTCGCCATGATGGAACGTCCTTCCAGACGCCCCACCTCAGGAAGTGATCCACCGGATCCTGTCTGGCGCTTTTGACGTCCGGATTGGCTTCAAGATAACTCTCCGTATCGAAGTTATTCGGGGTCGAAATGCTTTTCAACAGGCCCCGGACTTTCGATTGCAAGGTCGTGGGGCTTATCGTACCCCGCAGCCCACAACCGCGGCAGATGTCATCCGGCTGACCAGACAGAAGGGCGTATCTCAAGGCCCTGATCTCGGTGCCGTGCAAAATGTGAGCAAGAGTTTGCCTGGCAACGTTGCCGACCGGGCTTCTTACGCAGCATGGGGAAATCGCTCCATCGGCTCTGATTTCAACGTAGTTCCAGGGATCGAGACAGTCTCTCGTCATACCCGCCGGAATGAAACGACTATGCTTGCTGTCAGCCATCTCCACGGACTCTCCGCTCCAGGTTTTCCACAAAGCCGCCTTGTATCGCGACCGGCACGTCATGGCGGCGAAGAAAATCGAGGCCGCGCCGGATCGACAGCAACCGAGGCCTCAGTTCAACGTCGGGCAGATCGTCAAGCGGGTGAACCCGATCATCGACCGGGACATCCAGACCGTCGTGCTCGGTCAGGCTCCAGAGACCGATGCTGGTAATCCCCAGCGCGACGGCGAATCGCGCGAAGCTTTCCCAGTGCAGCGTATTCTTGTCATACAGACCGCAGAGGAACGCGAACGCCGGCGGGCGCCGGTGCAACCGCAGCGCCGTGGCTCGCACGAAAGCGACGTTGGTCACGATCTGACGGAGATCAACCTTTCGCCGCACATCGCGCAATAACTTTGGATCCGCTGAATCCATGCTGATCGCGATCTCATCCATGCTGGCGAGAGCCTCGAACTCGGCTTCATTGAATGACTTCGCGAAGTTCGACGTGATCCGCACGCGGACACCCCGCTCGATCAAGGCGAAACAGATATCCGTCCAGCCTTCGCGAAACGTCGTCTCCCCATGGCCGTTCAAATCGATCGGATCGAGACGATTATGTTTCGCCAGCTCGAGGACCAATGCGATGGCCTTTTGGGCGATCCCATTGGCCATGTCGCTGCCTTTGTAGTCGGGGTGGCTAACCGCGCAATACACACATCGCAGGTTGCAGCGCGAGGTGATGTCGAGGCGTACTTGATGGATCGGACCCGGCATCAGCAGTGCCTCGTCCACGGTGATGGCCATTGCTGACTCCCGGTTTGGTCGATCAACCGTTGGTTAAGCGGAACCCGGTCTGGCGCGATCCGGCGAGGCCATGATCGTAACCGAGGCGGCCCCTGGCGACACCGCGCCGTCCGGCGCCGGTAACCCATGACAGTTCCATGACGATCGACGGCGCCGCGTCACCGCGCCTCGACCAGTTCCAGCGCTTCCCTGCTCGGCCCTTCGATCATCACCGCGCGGGTATCACCAAGTGGATAGGGCTGTTCCAGGAACGACACTCCCTCGTCACGGAGTTTGGCGATCCACGCATCGAGATCGCCGACGCTGAAGGCGATGTGATCCTGCAACTGGCCGCGTGAGGGCAGCAGCGGGGTGTCCCACTGATTGGCGTACCAGGTGAGCACGACGTCGCCGAAGGTCACACCGGCGCGCGGATCGCGGAACATGCCCTCCTGGTTCAACGCGGGCCAGGAACGTTCCGGGCGGCGTTTGACCGGTTGTTCCGGCGGGGTGAAGCCGGGCCGCACGGGGGCGTTGAGGTGTTTCTGGTACCAGGCGAGGGCGGCGATTGGATCCTCCTGCCACAGATGCACGTGATCGAAACGTTCCGCCGGATGATCGCCGACGTATTCGACCAACGCGCCTTCCGGGCCCTCCATGTAAGCGAAGCCGCCGCCGCCCAGGGGTTGGACGTCGCCGGCTTTGGCGTCGGCGATCTGGGCTTTGGTCAGACCAGGAGCGCCACCCTTGGGCGCGGGCCACGTGTCGCTGTTGATCAGGACATAGCCGCCTTCATCCGTGGTGTACAACGGCAGCAGCTTTACCTCGGGCCGGGTCTTGTACTCCGCGATTTTTCCCCTGACATCAGGAACATGCCACCCAAAGTGCCAGATCGCGCTGGGCGGCGACATCGCGGGCGGCTTATCGACTTTGTTGAACAGGATCATGACATTGTTCGGCGACAGCAACGCCGGGAGACCGGCCCATGTGCCCTTCGATGTCGATGGGAACTGGCGCGTGTAAAAGTCGATCGCGCCGTCGGGATCGGCCGAATTCAGGTGCATATGGTGGAAGCCTGGGGTCGGGAGCATGGGCGTTCTCCTTTCTATTCGATCGCGCTGGTGGATTTGGCCTTCTCGCGCAACGCGAACTTCTGGATTTTTCCGGTAGAGGTTTTCGGCACGTCACCGAAGACGATCGCCTTGGGCACTTTGAAGCCGGCCAGGTGCTGACGGCAGAATTGCCGAAGTTCATCCTCGGTCACGGTCACGCCGGGCTTCAGTTCGACATAAGCGCGCGGCGTTTCGCCCCATTTCGGATCGGGCTGCGCGACGACCGCGGCGGTCAGCACGGCGGGATGGCGGTACAGCGCTTCCTCGACTTCAATGGAGGAAATATTCTCGCCGCCCGAAATAATAATGTCCTTGGAGCGGTCGCGGATTTTTACATACCCGTCCGCCTGCGTGACCGCGAGGTCGCCGGTGTGGAACCAGCCGCCGGCGAACGCGGCATCGGTCGCGGCGGGATTTTTCAGATAGCCCTTCATGGTGATGTTGCCGCGGAACATGATCTCGCCCATCGTTTCGCCATCCCACGGAACCGGCCGCATCGTGTCGGGGTCCAGCACGCTCATCGCGTCCTGTAACGGCGTCCGCACGCCCTGGCGGCCGTTGCGCTCGGCCCGGCTGTCGATCGGCATCGCGGCCCAATCGTCCTGCTTGCTGCACACCGAGGCGGGACCGTAGACCTCGGTCAGGCCGTAGACGTGGGTCAGATCGATGCCGATCCGTTCCGCGCCCTCGATGATCGAGGCGGGCGGCGCGGCGCCGGCGACCTGGCCTTTGATCGTGTGAGACAGTCCGGCGAGGAGGTCCTCCGGCGCGTTGATCAGCATGGAATAGACGATCGGCGCGCCGCACATGTGGGTGACATTGTGCTCGCGGATGGCGTCCAGGGCGGCCTTCGCCTCGACGCGGCGCAGGCAGACGTTGACTCCGGCGCGCTCGGCGATGGTCCAGGGAAAACACCAGCCGTCGCAATGGAACATCGGCAGCGTCCATAAGTAGACGGCGTGTTGCGGCATATCCCAGTTGAGAACGTTGCTGATGGCGTTCAAGTATGCGCCGCGATGGTGATACACGACGCCCTTCGGATCGCCCGTGGTGCCGGAGGTGTAGAGGAGCGAAATCGCGTCCCACTCGTCCGCCGGATTTTGCCAGGCGTACTCGGGATCGCCGGTTTCGAGGAGTGCTTCGTAGTCCATGGTCCCCAGCAGGCGGCCACCGGTGTAAGCGGGGTCATCGACGTCGATGACGATCGGCTTCACCTTCAACTGGCTGAGCGCCATGCCGACGACGGGCGAGAACTCGCGGTCGGTGATCAGGACTTTGGCTTCCGCGTGGCGCAGCATGAAGGCGATCGTTTCGGCGTCCAGCCGCGTGTTGAGCGGGTTGAGCACCGCGCCACACATCGGCACGCCGAAATGCGCTTCGACCATGGGCGGTGTGTTCGGCAGCATGACCGAAACGGTGTCGTTCTTGCCGACGCCAAGCTTCGTCAGCGCCGAGGCCAGACGGCGGCAGCGGGCGTAGGTCTGCTTCCAGGTGAAGCTCTGGCCGGTGTGCACGACCGAGAGGCGGTCGGGATACACGTATGCCGCGCGTTCCAGGAAGGTCAGCGGACTCAGTGGCGCGTGATTCGCCCGGTTTTGGGTGAGACCTTCGTCGTACATGCTCATCGGCGTTCTCCCTGGGGGTCTGTATACGGGAGGGGGTGGGGCGGGCAAAGCCCCGCGCCTCTTGCCCCGAACCCAACCTTCCCGCACGGTGCGCCGGAACGGAGGAACCATGCGCATCGAAATTCTGTGCACCGGCGACGAGGTGCTGACCGGCAAAATCGTCAACACCAACTTCAGCTACATGGCGCAAAAGCTGGAGGATGTCGGCCTGTCCGTGCACTGGGGCACCACGGTCGGCGACGATCGCGAGTCTCTTCTGAGCGCCTTCAAACTCGCCGGGGAGCGGGCGGACGCGGTGATCGTCAATGGCGGCCTCGGCCCAACCGTGGACGACCTGTCGCAGGAAGTCGCGGCGCAGGCGGCGGGCGTCGAACTGGCGCTGCATGAGGAATGGCTGGAGAAGATGGAGACGTTTTTCACGCGCCGCTCCCGCGCCATGCCGCCGAACAACCGCAAGCAGGCGATGCTGCCGGCGACAGCGGAAATGATCGATAACCCGATCGGCACCGCCTGCGGGTTCGCCATGGACATCGGCCGCGCGCGATTCTTTTTCACCCCCGGCGTGCCGCGCGAGATGCGGCGGATGCTGGAGGAACAGGTCATTCCCCGCATTCTGGCCCGCTCCGGCGCGCCGGCATCGATCTATCTCAAGCGGTTTCACTCGTACGGGCTGGGTGAGTCGCATGTCGATCAGTTGCTGAGCGGCGTTGAGGCTTTGGATCCCGA
>Ga0182030_10003875_pt1 | contig 31932 bp, 29 predicted proteins | sample 812S3MmetaG_FD_121299 | JGI IMG/M metagenome (GOLD analysis project Ga0182030, IMG submission 121299) | Permafrost microbial communities from Stordalen Mire, Sweden - 812S3M metaG (Illumina Assembly) | ecosystem: Environmental > Terrestrial > Soil > Wetlands > Permafrost | place: Sweden... | reverse complement strand
GATTGTGGCTCTGCCGGTTGCTTTCTGGGTTGCCAGCGTCCTGTCTACGCGGATGAACAGAGTGGTGGAGTTTGCCCAGCGTTTAGCCAAGAATGATCTAAGCGCGCGGCTCAATCCAAGCGGCGACGATGAGTTCTCTTTGATGAAAGCTGCGCTCAACCAGAGTGCTACAGAACTCGATCATATCTTTGCTGAAATTGATAATCGACGCGTGGAACTTGCAACGATACTCGACTCGATGCAAGAAGCAGTTTTAGCTATCACTCCCGAAGGCTTTGTGCGCTGGTCAAACGCTGTTATGCAGAGCATTGCTGGCACGCAGATTCATGCCGGTCGACCGCTGGTGCATTCTGTTCGCGATCCTGAAGTGCTGGCCTGCGTGCGCGGCGCTCTTGACAACAAAGAGGTGCGTTATGGTCGCGCCAGCTCGCTTGCTCCCGGGCGCATCTTCGAGATCAATGCAGCGCCGCTGCCCTCGGGCGGTGCGCTTGTTGTGTTGCATGATGTGACGCGCATCGAGATTGCTGAAAAATCTCGCCGCGAATTCATCGCCAACGTTAGTCATGAGTTGCGCACTCCGCTTACATCGATTCAAGGATACGTCGAGACACTGGTTGAAGAGCCGCGGCCCAACGCGGAAACCACCAGCGAATTCCTCGCAATTATCCTCAAAAACGCTACGCGTATGAATCGCCTCACTGAGGATTTGCTGGCTCTGGCCAGTGTTGAAAGTCCTGACTACAAATTGGTTCGCCAACCCAACCGCGCCTCCTCGCTGGTTCGCGATGCAATCGACTCCCTGGGCGGAATCGTGGTGGACTCTGGTGTCAAACTTGAATCCTCTGGTGCACCCGATGCTCTTGTCATGGCTGATCCCGATGCGATGAATCAGGTCTTTGGCAATCTGATTGAGAACGCTCTCAAATACGCAAAGGCAGGCAAGCGCATTCGCGTGGGTGCACGACTTTTGGAAACCGAAGTCGAGTTCACGGTTCAGGATTTTGGGCCGGGCATCGCTAGCGAACATCTGGACCGTATCTTTGAGCGTTTCTATCGCGTCGACAAAGCTCGTTCTCGCGAATCGGGCGGCACTGGACTTGGATTGGCCATCGTAAAACACATCGTGCTGGCGCACGGTGGCCGCGTATGGGCTGAGAGTGAACTGGGATCAGGAGTTACATTTCATTTTACATTGCCGCTGGCCAGGGCCTGCTAACCTGAAACATCTATATCGACTCACACATGGCATTTCGCCTCCATGCCCGATAGAATAGACAACGTCTGTCCGAAACGGAGAACGCTTGAAGAAAAAACAGTTGGTCTTTGGTTTGATCGTGCTGGTTGCGCTTGTGGCGCTCATCGTATGGGGTCGCGACAGGATGCATTTCGACTTCGGCGTCTTTGTCTCACAGTTAAAGCTGGCTGACTGGCGCAAGATTGGTATTGCTCTCGGCTGTATCTATCTTGCCTATGGCTTTCGCGCCGCGCGTTGGGCCTTGCTGCTACGCCACATCAAGAAGGTGTCGCCATTTTCACTGCTCAGTACGCAGGTTATCGGCTTCACGGCGGTCGCGCTCATTGGCCGCATTGCAGATCCGGTGCGTCCTTATCTGGTTGCAAAGAAGACTGGGCTGCCGATCAGTAATCAGATCGCTGTCTATATTGTGGAGCGGCTATTCGATGCTGGGTCAATGGCACTTATCTTCTGCACTGTAATTCTGCTTGCCCCTGCCGGAGCACTGCCGCATCCAGAGATCATGAAGAAAGCCAGTTATGGCGCGTTGGCAACAACGGCATTGGGCGCTCTGTTTCTGGTTGCAGTGCGACTTGCAGGCGGCGTTGTTGCCTCAATGCTTGAACGAGCCTTTAGCATCGTTTCCAAATCTTTTGGTCATACCGTCGGCGAGAAAATTCGCACCTTTCGTGCAGGCTTGGATACACTGCGCACGCCGGGTGATTTTGCCGGAGCGTTGACGATTTCATTGGGTATGTGGGGATTGATTACAGTTGCTTATCTTGAAATCACCACTGCTTTTGTGGCAAGTCCACAATTGGCCTCGCTCACACTGGCCAAGTGTATGTTGCTGATGGCATCGAGCATGGTGGCAAGTGGATTCCAACTACCCATCATCGGGTGGTTCTCGCAGATTGGATTGGTGGCCGCCGCCATGTCCGCTTTCTTTGGTGTGGCACCGGAACCTGCTACAGCCTGTGCCGCTACTCTGCTGTTAGTCACATTTCTGGGCATCGTTCCAGTAGGACTTATCTGGGCTCAACTTGAGCATATAAGCCTACGCAAGGTTACAGCAGAAAGCGAACACGTGAGTGAAGAACTGGCTGTGGAAGAACCAGCCAGTTCGAGCACAGCATCCTGACGTATTATTTCTGCTGAGATTTGAGGTGATCGAGCACCTGCTTCAACGCGTCCAACTTCTGTCCAGCCTCGCCCAACTTGCCTTCCGATGTGAGTCGCTGATAGTCAGTAAAGTCCTTGCCTGCTTGAGCGATCAGCGACTTCGTATCCTGGCTCGAAGTGGAACCGGATTGCAGCGTTGTTGCAGATTCAGTTGCGGTCTGAGGCGCTTGTGTCGAGGTCAACGAGGATGTTCCTCCGCCGAAGAGCGAGGTGAGTGCAGCTTCGAAGGTTGGACCGTAGGCGAGCCGATCTTGCAAGGCCAGCACCACTAACCGTAACTCTGGCATGGGGCTGCGATCAGCTTGTAAATAGATTGGCTCTGCGTATAACAATGCCTTACCAGACGGAATGACGAGCAGCGTTCCCCGGCGCACGTGTGAGCCTTGCTGATTCCACAACGTCAACTGCCCAGATAGCTGCGCATTCTGATCAATGCGCGCCTCAATCTGCAATGGACCATCGACTAACTTGGTCTTGGGAAAGTCATAGACCACCGAGCTGCCATAATGTTCGCCGTCACTGCGCGCTGCAATCCAACCAATAAGATTATTGCGATTGGCAGGCGTGAATGGCAGTATCTCAACAAACTCAACGCCTGCTTCTCCTGGTAACTTCATCAAGACAAAGTTCGGCTGCATGGCCTGCGTGGTCTGCTCGCCGTTATCTCCCATGCCCACTTCGGTTGCCACAGTCCAAAGGTCTTCGCGGTTATAGAAGACCTCCGGGTTGGTCATGTGATAGAGGCCGTACACTTCAGCCTGTAATTTAAGCAGTGACTCCGGGTATCGAACGTGCTTGCGCAGATCGGCTGGCATGGCGGAAGCATCTTTGAAGAGACTGGGAAAGATGCCGCGATAAGCAGCTATGATTGGGTCTTGGTTGTCGAAGACGTAGAAGGTTGTGGTGCCGTTGTATGCGTCAATCACTACCTTGACGCTGTTTCTCATGTAATTGAGCGAATGCTGGTCAAGAGCAGTATGTGTCGAGTATGGATAACTATCCGATTCCGTGAATGCATCCATGATCCAAGAAAGCCGACCGTCGTCGCCCAACACAATGTATGGATCATCTTCAAAGCTAAGGAAGGGCGCGAGAGCAGTGACTCGTTCGCGCAGATTACGGCGCATCAACAAGCGGCTTTGCTCGTTGATGTCATCGCTGAAGGGCAGTTTGGCAAGATCGCCTCGGTCGAATGCGAGTAGGATGCGGCGCGGAAATCCGCCTAACTCGATGCCGCCCGTTCCTTCATAGGATGTTAGATTGTTGGTGTCGCCTTGCGGGTAATTGAACTCCTGTTGGCGTGTCTTGACGTAGACGTCTCCGCTGGTCTGCTCGCCAAAATAAATCTCCGGGCGGGTAACGTTGAGACCCGGAACCGTGCTCTGAACGGGCATATTACTCAATAGCAGCGTAGGCAAGCCCTCAGAAGTGAATCCATTCACAGGGTTCATGGTGATGCCGTAGCCATGTGTATAGATCAACTTGTTGTTGATCCAGTTGCGACTGCTTTCTGGCAGCTTGGTCACGTCGAGTTCACGTGCCGCCAGCATGACTTCGCGCATGGAGCCATTGATGTTATAGCGATCAATATCTACATCGGGAAAGTCGTAGTAAGTGCGAATCTCTTGAATCTGTCGCAGGGTATTCTGCAAGGCGCGCCAGTCCCACAGCCTGATGTTTTGCAGCGTGGGTTGATTATTGGCTGGATCGGCAGCTTCGACGGTGGTTTCGGCAGGAAACTCGCGCTGCGCAAATCTGTCGAGTCCATAGGCTTTGCGTGTTAACTCGATGTTATGCGAGATAAATGGCTGCTCTCGCACCAACTCATTCGGCTTGACCAGAAAACTGCTGACGTACCAACCCACGATTCCTACGACGACATAACAAAAGACTGCTGGCATAACAGCCACAATCAACCAACGTCCTCGCGGAGACCAGACGGCGCTAATGGCTGCAATCAATGCTCCTAAAACCAACGCAAGGGAGACGAGCAACAAGCCAGTGAGTGAGACATGAGCATCGGTATAAGTTATGCCGTCAAAGATTGTATGGTGCTCGAACAGTAACTCGAAGCGGCTGATGTAAACGCGCGCAGCGATGATGAGTAATAGCATTGCGCCGGAGATGGAGAGTGTTTGCCAAGGCAAGGAAAGATCTCTTATGCGCCGCTCACCAATCACACGTGATCCGCTGGCTACAAAGAAGAACACGACCGAGACGATGCAACAGATCACACTGAGAGTAAGAAGCCAGCCAACGATCAGTTGCCATGCAGGTAGGGTGAAGAGATAGAAGTTCAGCGGCCTGCCGAAGATTGGATCAACGATCGCGCCGGTGGCCGGAGGTGCGTACCACCAAAGCGCCAGAGTCTGCCAATCAGAAGCAATCGCTCCACCAGAGGTCAACGCCACCAGCAGCGAGACAACAATCGAAAGAATCCGCAGCACTGGCTTGATGGAGAGAGTGATCGGTTGCCCGCCAATATAGAGCGTGTGGTCGCTGGGCAGATCATCGCGGTGGGCACGTTTGATCAGCGAAAAGGCCGTGAGAAGAAGCAAAAATGTTGCCAGTGCGAATCCCGCAAAGATACCCCACTCCAGGCCACGCGTCTTCCAAAAGACTTCTCCGTAACTGAGCGAGTTGAACCACAACATATCGACCCAAAACGACAGTGCTGTCCGCCCGCCAAAAAATATCAAAGCAATGACGGCGATCAGAACAAGTAATCCGCCGCGACCGCGTCGCCGGGGCACCATAGCATTCAATCCATCAATCGTATTGGGCATTTTCCACTCGATCTTTCTGTTGATAAATGTTGAGATTCATCGCGATCCATTTTGATGGGTCGATGCGAGATCACACGTCCCGCCTACCACTCTACGCCAATCCGAAACTTGTGAAGTAGATTTTTAACCGCGCATACGCGGATTTACCCAACGATAGACCACATCCGTGAGTAGATTGACCAATACATACGTCATGCCAATCGAGAGCAGACAACCTTGCACCAGAGCGTAATCGCGGTTGGAGATGGCGCTGACCACCAGGCGGCCAAGCCCCGGCCAACTGAAGATCGTCTCAGTCACAATGGCACCGGCCAGCAACGCGCCAAACTGCAATCCGACGACGGTAACAATGGGAACCAACGCGTTGGGCAGAGCATGACGACAGACGACTGCGAATTCGCTCAAGCCCTTGGCGCGAGCGGTGCGAATGTAGTCCTGGCCAAGCTCTTCGAGCATAGCCGTGCGCACCATGCGGGTAAGAATTGCGGCCAGCGAGGCTCCCATTGCGATGGACGGCAGAACAAGATATTGCCAATCAATTGAAGCGCCGCCATTTGCATTTGCACCTGAGACAGGCAGCCAGCCAAGGCGAATGGAGAAGACCAGAATCAAAATTGGACCCAGTGCCAGACTCGGCACCGAGAGACCAGAGAGGCTAACGACAGACAGTACCTGATCCAGCCAACGCCCACGGTGCACGGCTGCCAGAATTCCGGCGGGCAGGGCCAGCGCCATGCCCAGGCACAACGCAGTCAGCGTAAGTGCCAACGTATACGGATAGCGAAGTGCGATCAGGTGGGCAACCGAATCATGCAGCCGGATCGAAGTGCCCAGATCACCGTGGCAGACACTCATCCAATATTGAAGATATTGCTGAGAAAGCGGTAGATCGAGTTTGAGATCGTGGCGCAAGGCATCCATGTTGGCCGGGGTCGCGCCCTCGCCAAGCATCTGCAGGACAGGGTCGCCAGGGACCAGATGAATCAAAAAAAAGACCAGCGAAACCACCAGCCAGACGACCGGAAGGGTGAGCGCGAGGCGGGTGAGGGTCTGCTTCATGCTGACTTTCTTTATGCGGCAGGTCGGGGCCAGCGAGCTTCAACGGTGGTGCCGATGCCGCCGCGTGGACGGAATTCACCGCGAACGACTGCCCAGACCGGATTGGTGGCCTTGACGACGTCTTCGAGCACCTGATTGACGATATTTTCTTGGAAGATTCCCAAATTGCGGTAGCAGAAGAGATATTCTTTCAATGACTTCAGTTCGAGGCAGCGCTCACGCGGCATATAGCGGATGGTGAGCACTCCGAAGTCTGGTAACCCAGTTTTGGGGCAAACGGAGGTCAGTTCCGGGTCGTCGATGAGAATTTCGTAACCGGGAAACTGGTTTTGCCAGGTTTCAATGGCTGGAAAGGCAAAGTCGAGTCCAGCCTTGGCGTGTTCGTCGGTGTAGCGTGGGTCAAGAGCCATGTTTTGATTGTACGAGCAGGGGGATTGGCGGGACAATTTTCTTGCGGTTGCATTTTCTTGCTCCCTCGTGCCCGGTTTCTGAGTCCTATATACTGACTCTGGTTAGGTGAATGATAGAAGCGAGAGAGCAACGAGATCGACGGTGGATTTGGCTGGCGGCAATCATCCTATTGGTTCTGGTGTTTTTTGTGGCGCGGTCTTTCACACGGGATCGTCTTCTGGTACGTGGAGTGCGGGTTTCGCACGCGGAACTGGTGAAGACAGAACGCACCAACGGCCATGTTGAGCCAGTAGACAACTTTGAAATTCATAGCCCGGTTGCCACGACGGTGAAGGCCGTTTATGTGCAACCGGGGGACGTGGTGCCAGCGGGCAAATTGCTGATGGTTTTGGACAATGTGGAACCGTTGGCTCGACTGGCAGCGGCTGAGAGTGGCGTTAAAACCGCACAGGCATCTTTAGAAGCCGCGACCCACAACGGGAGCCAGTTGGAGCAGCAATCGTCGGCAAGCGATGTGGCACGCGCTAAATTGGACCGCGATCAGGCTCGGCGCGATCTGGATGCCTTGAGCAAACTCAAAGCAACCGGCGCTGCTTCAGCCAGTGAAGTTGCGGCAGCCCAGCAGAGGCTTGATTCAGTCGAGGCCAGCCTGCACGCATCTGAACAAGGTGCCCACAGTCGCTATTCGACGGCGGAGATTGACCGGGCACGTGCTGCGTTGGCGGATGCCCAGGCCAATTTGAACGCCGCACGCCAAGTGGTTGCACAAACTTCGATTCATGCACCAGTGGCGGGAACGGTGTACAACGTGAATGCAGGGGCGACGGAGTTTGCTGAAGAAGGCAAGCTGCTGTTACAGATGGCCGATCTTCACCATGAGCAGGTTCGCGCCTTCTTTGATGAACCAGAAATTGGCAGCCTCGCCGTAGGCCAGCAGGTGCTGATCAAGTGGGATGCACAACCGGATAAGTTTTGGAAGGGGCACATCGAACGTACCCCTGTCACGGTGACCACTTACACAACTCGCAATGTGGGCGAGGTGTTGATCGACATTGATGGCGATGATAGCGGTCTGTTGCCCAACACCAATGTGACTGTCACCGTGACCACATCAAGCGAGGCGAATCCTCTTACCATGCCACGGCAGGCGCTTTACACTGAGGCTGGCAAACACTACGTCTACAAGATTGTGAACGACGGGTTGCAGAGGACACCGGTCACGATTGGCGAGTACAACGACACCAGCGTAGCAATTCTGTCTGGAGTTCAGGAAGGCGATTTGGTGGCCACCGGAACGGTCAACGGACAACCCTTGCAAGCGGGTGTGCCCATCAAGGTTACACAGTGACCATCCTTAGCAGCGCGATGCAAATGTTGTCGGCCACAGTGCTGGCGACGACTACTGCTGTGGCTCTGGCGCTGGCTCCGAATGCAACTCTGACGCAAGCCAACGCGGATCTTCAGGCAGGCGAAGCGGACAAGGCTCTGGCTTTGCTGGCGCAACAAGGCAGTGGTTCGGCTGAAGCCCACAATCTTGCGTGCCGCGTACATATGACACTGCAACGTTGGGACAACGCAGTGAATGAGTGCGAGCAAGCTGTGAAGTTGGATGGCCAGAACTCCGACTATCATTTGTGGCTGGGCCGAGCGTTGGGTGAGAAGGCGGATCGCGCCTCGTTTCTGAGTGCGTATTCGCTGGCCAAAAGAGTGCGTGCGGAGTTCGAAGAGGCAGTGCGACTGAATCCTCGCAATGTAGACGCGCTGGCCGACTTGGGGGAATTTTACAAGGAAGCACCGGAAGTGGTGGGCGGCGGCACGGCCAAGGCTGAGGGCGTGGCTCAGCAACTGGACAAGCTGAATCCGGCACACGCTGAAGATTTGCGCGCCAGCATTGCTGACAAGGCCAAAGACTACGGCACGGCAGAACGGGAGTACAAACAGGCAACCACTGTTGCAGTGCATCCTGCTTCACAGTGGATTGAATTGGCCAGCTTCTATCGTCGTCATCAAAAATGGGCAGAGATGGAGACGGCCATAACAACGGTGGTGCGGGACAAGCAGGCAGGGGTGGCGCTTTTTGACGGAGCTTTGGTGTTGATCCGAGCTAATCGCAATCCAGAGCTGGCAGCAAAGATGCTTGAGAGTTATCTGGCTGGTACGTCAAAGAGCGAGCAGGCTCCAGCGTTTGTGGCGCATCTGCGGCTGGCAACGCTGAAAGACCAACTAGGCGATACGGCGGCAGCCAATCGGGAGCGCGCCCAGGCACAGGCCATGGCGCATGACTTCAACCCTGCGCAGGATGGTAAGCATTGATCGAGAGTTTTTACGTGAAGAAGAAACAAAATCCGCGCGGCGCATGGGCACTACTCTGTGTTGGTTTGATGCTTGCATTCTTGCCAACTTTGCTTTCGGCCCAAGTGTCACTGGGCACAGTTGTGGATTTGGCCCAGCGCAACAGCAGTGCAGTAAAGTTGGCCGAGGCTGATGTGCAAAAGGCGCAGGCTGCGCTGGCACAGACTCAGGATGCCTTTATTCCAAGCCTTGCCTTCGGCTCTGGACTTCCTGCATTTCCAACCGTGGGCTTCTCTGGCGGAGTGCCTTCGATCCTGACCGGAACCGCGCAGTCGATGGTCTTCAGCCTTCCGCAGAAGCACTATATGGATGCGGCTCACTCGGGACTCAAGGCAGCCAATCTTAACCTCAAAGATGCTTGCGAGCAAGTTGCACTGGATGCCTCGTCGGCCTATATCGAACTCGACACGGTGGACAGAGAACTGGATGTAGCGCATCAACAGGAAGTATTTGCGGACAAGCTGGTCAGCATCGAGCAGGAGCGCTCCGAGGCTGGCGTTGATCCGTTGAGCGATCAGTTACAAGCGCAACTGACCGCTGCCGAACTCAGGCTCAAACGTCTGCATCTGGAGACGCGGGCAGGGACGCTCTCAAAGCAACTTTCTACACTCACTGGACTACCGGTTGGCTCGATCACGCCCGATCACAGCAGTATCCCGGAGATTCCTCAAATCAAGGCAGACGGTGAGAGAGGAAAGTTAACCAGCATCGAATCGGCAGAGATGGTTGCACACTCCAAGCAACAGGCAGCCAAGGGAGATTCATTAGCTTGGTATCTGCCACAGATCAGTTTTGCTGCGCAATATCTGCGCAGCACCAAGCTGCTGAATGACGCCGACTACTATTACCTGCATTCCATCCCAACCACCAACTTCAGTTCGGGATTCTCAATCCAGTTACCCATCTTCGATCTTGGTCTGCGCGCCAAGGCCAAGGAATCCGCTGCCGATGCTCTCCGTGCGCGGGTCGAAGCAGAACAGGCTCAGCGTCAGAACGAGATACAGATTGCCTCGCTTACCGGCAGCCTGCGCGAGTTGGATACGTTGGCAGAGATTGCAAGCTTGAAGCAACAAATCGCTGAGCAGCAATTACAATCGGTACTGGCGCAACTGGATCTCGGCAACGGCACCGGAAGCGGTCCCAATGCTCAGCCGCAACTTTCTCCAAAGGCCGAGCAGTTAGCTCGCATCGACGAACGTCAAAAACTTCAGGATGCGCTGGACGCCACGCTCGACCTGAGCAAGACGCGGCTCAATCTGCTGCGTGCACTGGGCCATATGCAAGACTGGCTGCAAGAATTGCACACAAAGTAAGCCAATCACAATAGAAAGCGGCAGCGAAACCGCCGGAATGTTAAAATCGAAGGGATGCCTATGCCCCTGAAGACGCTATTTCTGAATCCGCCCTCGTTCGAGAACTTTGACGGAGGCGCGAGTTCGCGCTGGCCGGCCACGCGCGAGATTGAATCCTACTGGTACCCGGTCTGGCTGACCTATCCCGCCGGATTGCTTGAAGGCTCACGTGTGCTCGATGCTCCTCCCCACCACGTCTCAGCCGACGAAACCATCAAGATTTGCAAGGACTACGAATTCCTGGTGCTGTTTACCTCGACGATGGGCTGGGAGGGCGACCAACGCCTTGCCGAAGCCATCAAAGCGGCCAACCCCAAGATCAAGATTGCCTTTGTTGGCCCACCTGTGACCACTTCGCCCGACAAGGCTCTCAACGAGTGCTCGGCGTTGGACTTTATCTGCCGCCGCGAGTTCGATTATTCGGTTGTCGAGTTTGCCCAAGGCAAGCCGCTCAATGAGATTCTTGGCATCAGCTACAAGCAGAGCGGCCAGATTCTTCACAACCCGGACCGTCCGCAGATTGAAGATCTGGATGCGATGCCCTGGGCCACGAAGATTTACAAGCGCGATATGGATGTGACGCGCTACAACGTACCCTTCTTGCTGCATCCGTATATTGCTCTCTACTCGACGCGTGGCTGCCCAGCGCAATGCACCTTCTGCCTGTGGCCGCAGACGCTCAGCGGGCACGCATGGCGCAAGCGTTCTACTGACGATGTTGCAGCCGAGTTGGCCTGGGCCAAGCAGAATTTTCCTGAGGTCAAAGAGTTTTTCTTCGACGACGACACCTTCAATATTCAAAAGGTGCGCACCATTGAGTTATGCGCAAAACTCAAGCCGCTCGGTCTGACCTGGAGCTGCACATCACGTGTGACCACCGACCGCGAAACGCTGAAGGCGATGAAGGACGCGGGCTGTCGTTTGCTCATTGTCGGCTTCGAGTCCGGCGATCCGCAGATTCTCAAGAACATCAAGAAAGGCGCAACTGTTGAACGTGCGCGCGACTTTGCCAAGGACTGCAACGATCTCGGCCTGACCGTTCACGGCGACTTCATCCTCGGCCTTCCCGGCGAGACCAAAGAGTCGATCCGCAACACCATCAACTTTGCCAAAAAGCTCGACGTTGAGACGATTCAGGTCTCGATCGCTCATGCCTATCCCGGCACCGAGTTCTTTGACTACGCCAAGGAAAACGGCTTCATCGTCAACACTGCCGCGATGATGGACGAAGGCGGCCACCAAATGGCGCACATCGAGTATCCGGGCCTGCCGGTCGATTATGTGATGGAGATGGTGCATCGCTTTTACGATGAGTACTACTTCCGTCCCAAGGCTGCATTCCGCGTGGTCTGGAAGGCGGTTATCAACCGCGATGTGCCGCGTCTCTATGTGGAAGCCAAGGCATTTCTCAAGCTGCGCGCCCAACGCAACAAGATGGTCAAAGACGCCCGCAGCAAACAGGCCGATCCGTCTAAACCAGCAAGCGTCGGAGCTTAAGAACCATCAGCCTGTTGCCGGGTGCCTCACCCTTGCGATGTACTTGTCTTTGTCGCAAGGGTGGGATGGAACAAACACAACAAGGCGCCCCAAATTATCAGGAATGAAAGATTAATGGCTCACGAAAGACTCAAGCCACAGCAATATCTGATTCTGGGACTGGTCGCACTCTGTGCGCCGCTCGGTGATACCTGTCTGGATCGCGGCATGATCAACCTGCCATCCATATCAATCCATCATCTTGGTCTACTCATCGCGGCAGTCTTCACACCCTGGGTTGCGCTGGGTATCGCACTGCTGATTGGCTTCTTTGCCAGCTATCTGACCGCATTATCGTGGGCTGATCTGACGTACGTGTTACCTGCCACTGCATTTGGCAATGTGATTGTCGAGTTGCTTTCGCGGTTTTGGCTGCATGAGTCGATCTCCTATCAGCGCTGGTTCGGAGTTTTACTTATCACTGTCGGTGTGGGCTTTGTGGCGCATGGACCCTCTTTGACAGAGAAATCTGCAACAGAGGAGTCGGCGCAATGACAATTCCCTGCCCTCTCTGGCACTCTGGATTCTGGACCGCAACCGCGCTGATCGCGCCCATCATTCTGTGCTCTACGACGGGCGAAGTACTGACCGCTGCGGCGATGAAGTCCATCGGCGATCTCGATGAGATTCGCGCTCATTCCGGGCTCAAGGGTGCGATTCGCGCCGTCATCACCTGCCCTCTTTTCTTTGCCGGGGTTGGCTTTCTGGCGCTGGCCTTCTTTGCTCTGCTGTTGGCATTGAATCACCTGCCTCTGAGCCTTGTCGCGCCGGCTTCAGCCTCGCTTACGCTAGTCACAAACGCAATTGCCGCCAAGATATTTCTCAAAGAAAATGTGGATCGCCGTCGCTGGACCGCCGCAATTCTTGTCTGCATCGGCGTCTATTTTCTGGCACATTAACCAGCGCCTGTGTGCAAATAAGCTAAAAGCGCCGCCATCTGATCGTCGGTGAAACGCCCGCTGAATCCGGGCATCCTTCCCCTCCCTGTCAGCACATTCTGACGCACAGCCGCGTCGGTCGCAGGAATGCCGCTGGGAAGTGTGGGCCGCTTGAAAACTCCGTGCAGGTCGGGAGGAACTTTCTTGAGGGCCAAGTCGTTGTCTTCATGGCAATGAGCACAACGAACCTGATACAGGTGCTTGCCTTCTGCCTCTTGCGGTGTTAGATCGCTCGTGGCATGGCAACCAGCCAAAGCGACACAAACTACAAATCCGACAAGAAACATCCTTGCGCCGTTTTGACCAATCAACTTGCCATACACCATCTACGCCTTCTGCGCGAACTGCCCGCTAACGTAATCCCAGTTGAGCACCTGCAAGAATGCCTTTACGTAATCGGGGCGTTTGTTCTGGTATTTCAGGTAATAGGCGTGCTCCCAAACATCCACAGTCAAGACCGGTTTATGGCCAAGCGTGAGTGGACTGTCCTGGTTTGCGGTCGTTTCAATGGCAACGGTTCCGTCGGGCAGTTTGACCAGCCACGCCCATCCGCTACCGAAGACGCTCAAAGCGGCTGCTGCAAGTTTGTCTTCGAAAGATGATAGCGAGCCGAATTTGGCGTCGATTGCCTTGGCTAATTCGCCAACGGGAGCATGGCCGCCTTTGCCTAGCGTTGGCCACCAGAAGGAGTGATTGGCGTGACCTCCGCCCTGGTTGCGAACTGCTGTGCGGGCCGATTCCGGCCACGTGTTCAGGTTGGCCACCAGTTCGTCAACAGTTTTACCAACCAGTTCGGGATGAGCGGCGACTGCGGCATTGAGATTGGTCACATAGGCTTGATGGTGTTTATCGTGGTGCAGGTGCATGGTCTCTGCGTCAAAGTAAGGATCCAGCGCATCGTATGCGTAGGTCAGAGGCGGCAGAGTAAACGGCCCGGTTGGCGCGGGGAACGGCGTTACAACGGCAGAATGGATAGCAGAAAGAGTTTGTCCGCTCAGCGTTTCTGCCAAAAGTAGCGTGCTTGCAACGCCACCCATATGCTTGATTGCAGTTCTACGATCCATAGTGGGAAAGACCTCCGTTGTTTGGATGCACGGCTACAAAGAAAGTCTGCGATAAACTTTTTACAAGGTTGCAGAATTGTGAATTTTCGCCTACTGCATACTCTGCACAGCGTGAACCGCACGCCTGTGGGTGCCTTCAAGTTACGCGGCGCACTTCGGCATCCTTCTCACCGGCGGAAATGTGGATCGTGAAGCGTATATCAACGTGCTTACAGAGAAGCTGTAACGAGGGGACAATGACCGAAGCAATGGAGAAGATGAAGCACTTCCCTCACGCGGCGCAAAACCGCTGTTTTGGCTGCTGCGAGGCTAACCCGACGGGTCTACGTCTGGAGTTCTTGCAGGCAGAGAACGGCACCGTTGTCTGTCTCGCCATCATCACAGACAGCTTTGCATGCCATCCCGGCTATGTGCATGGCGGCATCATCGCCACGCTGCTCGACGAGACCATGAGCAAGTCAGTGCGCGCGCTGGGCTTGACGGCGATGACCCGTCAGATGGAGATCGACTATCTCCGCCCGGTTCCTACCGACGAGCCAATTCGCATCGAGGGACGCATCGTTCGCAGCGAGGGCCGCAAACATTGGACCGAAGCAAGGATCATGAACGGTGAAGGCAAAGCTCTGGCCGAGGGCAAAGGATTGTTCATCGAGGTCCGCGCCAGAGAATAGAAGGCGCGGGAAGCCACAAAGGCCGCCCGCGCTCTATGGATTAGTGGATCATGTTGATAGTTTCCTGGGTGATGGTATCGAAGGTGGTAACGGCTTTGGAGTTGGCCTCAAATGCGCGTTGCGCAACAATCAGGTTTGAGAACTCGGCAGAGATGTTCACGTTCGAGGCTTCGAGCGAGCTGCCTTCGAGCGTACCCCGTCCGCCTGCTCCGGCAATGCCCACCGAAGCCTGCCCAGAAGCACTGGTAGTCTGGTATTCGGTTGAACCCACATCCACCAACCCCTGATCGCTGCTTACCGTGGCCAACGCCAGTTGACCCACCGTCTGGGTTTGGCTGTTTGAATAGGTTGCAGAGACAGTGCCATCAGAGCCGATCTTGAAGCTCTGGTATTCACCCGTTGTGTATCCGTTCTGATTGGTGGATGAGGTCGAATTGGCAGCAGCCGTTTGGCTAATGGTGCTGGTGCCGGAGCTTCCTAAAACGTCCCAGGTCATATTCATCGTCGCTGCGCCATCGGAAAGTCCGCTAAAGGTAATTCCACTGACGTCTCCTGCCGGATTGACAAGGTTGCCGCTGGAATTGAAAGTCAGAGTCCCGGTGTTGTTGGTTCCCTGCGGATCCTGAATCACGCTGCCAGTGGTGGAGATATTGGTGCCAGTAATCGTCAGTACGTTCCCCGTTTGTGAGATAGTCACGCCACCAGCACCCACTGTGATGCCTGCCGTCGCCAACGCGGTATTCAGGTTTGTCACATAATTGGCAACCGTCTCAGGATTTCCGGTAAAAGTCGGCAATGCTGTGGTTGCTGTGCCTCCTAACGTTGCAGGCGCGGTAATCGTGAGATTTGATCCTGGATTGACGTTTCCGCCAGCCCCGAAATCGTAATTGAATGTCTGCACGCCAGCCACTGAGGTTGTGGCAGGCGTAAGTGCATCTGGCATGGAGATACTGTAATTCCAGGCGTTGTTTCCTGTCTTGGTGTAATTCACAGTCGCTACATAACTCTTGCCCAGCGAATCATAGACAGTCACCGGACCGGAGGCAGTAGCACCCACTGCGGCCTCAGAGTTCAGATTTTGCGTCATACTGAAAGTGGTTGTCGCCGATGGCTGCATCACCTGCCCGGTCGGAACGACTATATCGCTCAATGCACCGCCAGCGTTGATCACACCGTTGGTTGCCGCATATCCCATGACTGCCTGACCAACGGTCGATTCGAGCGTGCCGTTTGAACTCAACTGAAAGTTGCCATCGCGTGTATAGAGCTGGCTCCCACCATTGTCCAGCACAAAAAAACCCGCACCACTGATCGCTGCATCGGTCGATATTCCATTACTGGCGATCGCGCCTCCAGTGAAGTCCGTGCTGTTCGAGGAAACCTGTACGCCGGTTCCCACCTGAATCTCATCGCCAGATCCAGTCGTACCCATCTCCTGATAGAACAGGTCGCTGAAGTTGGTCGTCTGTCCTTTGAAGCCTGTGGTATTCATGTTGGAAAGGTTGTTGGCGATGGTGTTGAGCGCCGTTGAATCGGCGTTGAGTCCGCTAAGTGGAATGTCAAAACTGGGCATGGTGAGTCTCCTCTTTGGTTCATCTGAGCTTGGCGCTGGCCTCGGTGGCCCGCGTGTGAATTCGCTTTGGTCGATACGCGGCGTGCGCGCAGGTTTCTACAATGTGGGTGCTCTGCCACCCAGCGATTGGGCTACGCGTTGCGCTGAAAGGTTGGCACTGGGAACACTGAGATTTCCTGGTGCCATTTTGGCTGCAAACGACTGGATTCCTGATGCAACCGAACTGCTGGTGCCAGAACTGGTTGCTGTCTGGGCCGTTGGAAGTGCACCTGCCGTCTGCGCCGTGGCCGACGACAACCCACTTGCCCCGGAAAGGCCCGAAGTGGCTGAAACCGCCTGCCCAGTGGCTGAACCGCTGCCGGATGAACTACTGCCGGAGGTCGTGGTTGGGGCACCGAGGTCGGTCGACAAAGTCTGATTGATACTGATCAACTGCTCCAGGCTGTTCACGTTCACCAACTGGTTGATGTACTCATTGGGATCAGTGTTCGCTGTCGGATCCTGATTCGTCATCTCAGTCACCAGCAGCGTCAGAAAATCATTGGACGAGATGGTAGCCGAAGAATCGCTTGTGCCGCTGCTGGATGCGGTTGACCCGGTGGTTGGTGTGGCCATTGGAGTTGCTCCGGCGCTCCCCAGCGCCTGACTTGCGGTCAATGAATGATTCAGAACACTTGCGAATGCCGCCATATTCCCCTCACTTTCTTCTGCCGTATCCTTTGGCCTCAGTTTCCTGCCCGACGATTCGGCCCCTATGATCTTTCAATCCCTGTCACCGGACTCTTGCACTCCGGCTCGTTCGTTCTACCTTGCTGCTCGACTCAGGCGACCACCGAGATGTGAACGCCAGATGACGTTGTTCCCTCTGGACCATCGGACCATACCGGCGGAGCAACAGATGCCACTTCGGTCGTAGCCAGCCGGTTGGATTGCGAAACGCTCGATAGAGAAGTTGCATAACCCTGTGACCCGGTCCCCGGTCCTGCGTCCGGTCCAACGCCCGGTCCTGCGTGCTGCCCAGCTTGCTGGCCTGCATTCTGATTGCCGCCTTGTCCGCTGCCCTGATGCATCCCTTGATTTGCACCCTGGTCGGTGCTGGTCGGCGACCAGCGGCCATCGGGCTGTGCCAGCGTCACCGTCTCTACCTCCGTATGATGCTCGCTCAGATAGGAGTTCAACCCCGATAGTTGGCTGCTCAGAGCCTGCGCCGCATCAGTTGAATTGGGAACCACAGAAGCATGAACGCTGCCCCCACTTACATCAGCCCGCACACCAACCCAACCCAGCGCCGGATCTTGAAAACCAGCCTCGGCGTGCTGCGTTCCAGCGTGAACCCAGGTCGGCGCCCCAGTTGTCGATCCTGAATCAAGGGTGGTAAAGACCTCGCGACCATCCGGCCCGGTCGCCGCCGAGGAGGATCCAGCAACACTATTCAACCCGTGCGAAGCGGAGGGATCGCGAACCAGCATAGAGGCATCCATCATCGGAATTGCTGAGAGCGGATTGCCCGGTTGCCCAGCAGAATTATGTTGCCCGCCTGCCTCGATTGAGCTGGCTCCAGGATTGGCTCCAGGATTGGCCCCAGGGTTTGCTCCGCGCCCCGTCCGCGTGCTGTTGTTCTCTGCTGAAGTGCGTCCACTGACAGCGACTCCGGTTCCTGCTACGCCAATTCCCGCGGCATCAGCCTCGGCTGTGATCTGTGAGTCAGACGGAGAAGAGACAACCTGTGCGTCTGCGGCGAAACCAGCCGTCGAGAGTGGCACTACGCCGGTGGTTACCGGAGCACCCGCGATTTGTGCCGTCTGTGGACGGACGTATTGTGATGGATTGGGGTTCTGAATCGGCGTGTGGGCGGAAGGAGTCGGTACGGTTGTTTGCCCAGTCGGCAAGCTAGCTTGATCGAGCGTCAAAGGCTCCTGACCAACCGGCTCACTCAGAACCGGGCCAGCAGAATTCGTGTTGGAGGGCCGGTTGTGGTCCGAGGTCAGCGCCTGTGCCGGAATCGAGACCGGGGTCGAGACCGATGCCTTGATTGGCTGATCCTGCCATCCAGCCGCAGCATTGGACGGATGGGTCAAGTTGTCAGATAGCGAAACCGTTCGATGACCAGAAATGGGAAGATTCACAGCATCGGTCGCCTGCTTTTGAAGCGAATCGGGGATTGGATCAGCCGATAGGCTTGCTGTTTCGGCAGAGAGAGGTGATGAGAGATCGGTCGATGGATAGGCCGCCGTTAGAGAAGAGGCTTCGCCCGCCGGATGCGATATTTCGCTGCTCTGGCTCACCGAGGGAGCAACGCGATGCAATGCCGTTGCGGTCAACGTCGCGGTTGTCTCATCTTCCTGAATCAGATCAGTGGCCGTAACCGTTAGAGGAGCCTTAGCCGGGCGAGGCTCTTGAGAGAGTTGATTCGTTTCTCGACTCGCGATGCTGCCCGAAACGCTGGTCCGATTCGGAGCCGATCCATATAAGCTGGATGGACTCGACCTGGAGTTGGCATTCGGCTCGGTGAAGAGATTGCCCGTCGCGGTCTGCTCTTGCATCGGCGCACGATCAGCAACCGGGATGGCCTCTGGCGGCAACGGTTGAGGCAAAATCAAGGGAGGATTTCCAGACGGAGCCGTGACTTGTGCCGGCGTGGTGGAAGAGTCATCTATTACCGGCCTGGAGTGTTTCAAGGAACGCTCCTCGCTCAGCGACTCAGGTACTGTGGCCGGTTGATCCGTCGTCTGGATTGGCGTCGAGCTTGCAGTCTTCGCTGTCCATGCAGCATTGGCTTGCCGTTGCGCTGCAATTGTTTGAGTCTTTGCCGCAGCGATTGCAGCGGGAGCGTTCGCAGTTGTTCTGCTGGCTGCAATATTTTGACGCAATGCCGAAGCTGAAACGAGGCCACGCTGTGGGGAAGATGCCTTGGCCGAGAGCACCGGAGTGAGATTCCCACTCCTCTCGCCAGCCTCGCCCACTTCAATCCCATTCCCTTCGCCATTCACTTCGCCAGCTATGGACTCCAGCAGCGACTGCAATCCAGAGCGAAAGCTCGTCGGGCCTGATGTGATTCCTGACGGCGCGCTGCCAGCCGTGGCGGCCCAACCGGCGAGTTGCGACCTCACTCCCGCTCGGCCTTGACCCGGAACACCGATCCCTCCAGGCGCACCGACCTCGGTTCCGGCCGACACTGGTCCAGCCCCTGCTCCGATCAATCTTGCGGAAGCGCTTGCGGAAACTCCGGCGGAAACTGCTGCGGCTACGGTCATGCGCAGAGTAAAAGCAGATGGCGTGCCAAAGGGGGGAGAAGAAGGGTTAGAGAGTTGTCACAATTGGGACGCTGGCTCCCGTTTCCGAACGTGAATACAGATTTGGATGAAATTGCTCTCAACTATCCCTCTCGGCAGCCGATTGCGCTGTTTCCGATTACCGAAAGGATTATGGCTTGTTCGTCCGAGGCTGCTGACTCTGCACTTCAGTATCTTGTTGCAAACTATGGGCAACCTTTTCCACCTTGGACTGATCCGCGAGAGCTTCCAGGTGATGCTGCCGGTTGCCAAACCAGTCGTCGAGTGCCTGCTGATTGCGTCGACCGGCCTCCATCGCGTCCAACTCCTCAGTCTCTCGAATCAGCGTCTCGGCCTGACGACGTTCCACACGCTTCTCGATATACTCCTCGCGCAACTGATCCACTTCCAGCTTCTCGTCGGCAATGCGCGGTTCGAGCACCGCACGAAATCGGATAGCCGTGCAGGTTTCTTCAATGCCCGCCAGCCGGTCTGGCAACTGACCACTCTGGGCACTGGTGCTTACCAGACTCCGTCCCCTACGGTCGCGCTCGCCGGTGGCAACCAGGGCACTCTCCAGACGATGCAGATCGCCCACCGCAGATTCCAGAGCCAGCTTGCGCTGCTCTTCTTCGAGTTCCCTTACCCGCAACAGGCGGCGCATGGCGCGTGAAACAGGCATCGCTCAAACCTCCGCAGCCAGAGCAGCCAGACGACGTACACAGTCGGCAAAGCGAACCTGCTCCTTGGAGTCCTGGGTCATAAAGGCGCGCAGAGCGGTGCGAGCACGCAAGGCGCGGTCCAGATCGGGGTCAGAGCCGGGTTTGTAGGCTCCAATGCGCACCAGATCCTCACTGCGAGCGTAGACGGCCATCAACTTGCGCATCAACGCGGCGTTCTCGCGATGCTGAGCTTCGGTTACGGCCGGCATCAGTCGGCTGATCGAATCCAGCACCTCGATAGGCGGATACCAGCCTTCGGCAGCCAGCGGGCGCGATAAAACAATATGTCCATCGAGCAACGAGCGTACCGCATCGACGAGTGGATCCTGCTGATCGTCACCCTCCATCAACACGGTATAAAACGCGGTGATCGAACCAGTGCGGAACTGACCCGTCCGCTCAACCAGTTTGGCCAACCGGGTAAAGACCGAGGGCGTATAACCCTTGGCGGTTGGAGGCTCGCCCGCAGCCAGACCGATCTCGCGGGCGGCCATCGCAAAGCGAGTTAACGAATCGAGCACCAGCAGAACATGCTTGCCCTGCTGGGCAAAGTATTCGGCAATCGTGGTTGCGGCCAGCGCTGCACGCATCCGCAACAGGGGCGACTGGTCCGAGGTGGAAACGACGACGACAGATCGCGCACGGCCAGCAACGCCGAGTGAATCTTCAAGAAACTCGCCCACCTCGCGGCCCCGTTCGCCAACCAGCCCGACCACCGTAACATCGGCTTCGGTATTGCGGGTCATCATGCCGATCAGCGTGCTCTTGCCCACGCCCGAGCCGCCAAAGATGCCCACGCGCTGGCCGCGCCCCACCGTCAGCAAACCATCGAGCACACGAATGCCGGTGCCCAGCGGAGTTTTAATTGGAACCCGGTCCAGCGGCGGACGTACCACGCCGTCCAGAGGCAATGTAGTAGAAACCGCTGGAGCGGGCATTTCATCAATCGGAACGCCTCGTGCATCGAGCACCCGGCCCATCAACTCCTGGCCCACTTCGATCTCCGGCCGAATGCCGAGGGCTTCAACGCGATCTCCAAAGCGAATTCCCTCGGTGGTTTCAACCGGCATCGACAACACCGTTGAGCCGCGAAAGCCAATCACCTCGGCTGAATGCGGGCAACCCAGATGATCGACAATCTCGCAGCACTCACCCACCGAGGCTGGCGGTCCCGACGATTCGATGGTCTGCCCCACCGATTCAAGCACCTGCCCATGCCAGCGCCAGGGTTGGGCACGGTTCAGGCGGGCAAAGTAGGGAGTCAGCAGGGTCGTCATGCGCTCGTCACCTGTTCAGCATTGCCAACCGAAACTCCTGCGTCGCTTGCCGTCTGGTGCAACCTTGCCGTTGCCTCGGCGCGTTTGACCCCGGCTCGATCAAAGAAGCCGCGTTCGATCTCACTCAACTGGGCGCGAATCCCCAGATCCACTGTTCCCATCTCGGTCTCGATCCGGCAGTCGCCCAGCCGCATCCCTTCTGCTGCAATCACCGTCGGCTTGACCGCCAGATTCGGCAGCAACGTCATCGCCTCGGCCCACAAACTGAAATCTTCTGGCGGCACGCGCAGACGCACCTGCGTCGATCCTGAGATTTGTCCCAGAGCCACTCGCACGGCTCCTGTCAGAAGCAGCGGGTCCATCTGCGCCTCGCGACGCAGAATGCGTGCAGAGACGGCCAACGCCAGCTCGACCACCTCGCGCTCGGCAGACTGCAGGTAGCGATCACGCTCCTGGCGAAAGCTCTCAACCAACTCGGCAGCTTGCCGGGTACGCTTTAGCTGCTCGGCGGCATGAGATTCGCGTTCGGCCTGCCGCGCCTCCTGCCGCCCCTGTTCGCGCCCCTGCTCGAATGCCTTGCGCGCCTCCTCGTTCAGGCGTGCATCGAACTCGGCGCGCAGACCAACATCTTGTGCGCTCGGCGATCCATTGGAAGCGTCACCCTCGCTCCATCCAACCCAACCAGAGGTCGAGGGAGCGTCGGGTCCAGCCGGATACTCATAGGCCACAACCCGTCCGTGCGCGCCTGATCCGTTTCCCGATCCCGTCTGTGGCACGTCTTCCTCTCCCTGAACAGCAAACAGTGAACAACCAATAGTTGCGTGGCCAGCCAGCAACAAATAACCACTGGAGACGGCTGAGCCAGCGCTGGTTCGCCGTTACGCCAGCATCTCGTCGCCGGTTTCGAGCTTGAGAACCACCTTGCCCTCAGCCTCCAGCCGTCGCGCCAGATTGAGAATCTCCTGCTGAGCCTGCGCCACTTCGCGTGAACGCACCGGGCCGAGAACCTCCATGTCTTCCTTGAGCATCTCGACCGCTCTTGAACTCATCGACTTGAAAATCTGAGCACGCAACTCGTCGTTGGCGCCACGCAGGGCCAGCGCCAGTTGCCGCTTGTCTACGCCCGATACAATCTCGCGAATCGTCGCCGGCGGCACCGTCACCAAATCTTCAAAGGTAAACATCAGATTGCGAATGCTCAAGGCCAGCTCTGGCTGACCATCTTCGATGGTTTCCAGAATCTTCTTCGACTCCTCGGCATTCAGGCGGTTCAGCAGATCGGCCACCGCCTTGAAACCCGAATAACTCTTGCGCGCCGTATCGCCGACGTTTTCAAGACGGCGATGCAGGATGTGCGCAACCTTCTGCGCCATCTCCGGCGAGAATTGACGCATCTCGGCCAGCCGCTGAATCGAGACCACCTTGTGATCCTCACTCAGATTGTCCAGCACCAGCGAGGCTCGCTTGGGGTCAAGGTGCGCCAACACCAAGGCAATCGTCTGCGGATGCTCGGTATCGAGCAGCTTGCCCAACTGCTGTGGATCGGTGCGCTGCAATTTGGCCAGATTGCCCTGTGCGGCCTCCTGGGCGTGGCGCACCTGCGCCAGCAGGTCGTCGGCGTGTTCTTTGCCGAAGGCCTCGACCAGCAGGCGGCTGGCATAATCCAAACCACCGTGAATCATGAAGTTCTGCGTCTCCAGCAGCTCCCAGAACTCCTCCAGTATCTGCGCCGACAACTCAGGCGTAATGCCGCGCAGGTCAGCCAACTCCTCGGTCAGCCGTTGCACATCCGCTTCGGGCAAAATGCGCAGGATTTCCTTGGCCAGTCCTTCGCCGACAGCGACCAGCAGCACGGCAGCCTTGCGCACTCCAGAAAGGTTTGCCGATGGCCGGTGACGCGGTGCTCCGTTTTCAGTGTTCTCGTCCAAGGCTATGCTCCTTTCTCTATCCTGCTATGCTTCGACAGCATTCGGTACTGCCCGTTCAAACCATGCCTATTCTTTCTCCGCGTCTGCACATTGGCGTGCATCAATCGGAGTGAATCCAACTTTGCAACAGGCGCGAACTCTGCGTCGGTTCGACCTTCAGATGCTTGGTGACCTGTTCGAAGATCTGCTGCGACCGAATTCTCTCAGGATCAACCTCGACCGGTTCGGCAGCCTTCAAGACCGGCTGCTGCATATTCACCGGCAACTCCCGGACAGGTCCTCTGGCAGGGGCTGGACCCATGCGCACGTGGCGCATGGCCGGACGCAGACCCAGCAGCAGCACCAACAACAGACCCACCAGCAAAGCAATGTATTTGATCAGCACCGGCGAGTTCTCGGCTTTGGACAAGATCTGTCCGGGAATCGACTCCGCCACCTCGGCCCGGTTCCCGTCAAAGGCCATATCCTGCACCGTCAGCAGATCGCCACGCGTCGTATCAAAGCCCACCGCGGCCTGAGCCAGCGCGGTCAGATTGCGCAGCTCATCGGCAGAACGGGGCTTCCAGACCGCGGCCTTCCCCTTGCCAGCTACCTCGGCCTCACGGTCATTGACGACGATGGCCGCCGTCAGCCGCCGCACCCGGCCTGGATTCTCGATCACATGGCGCACCGTCTTCGACGAAGCATAGTTGCCGGACTCGCTCTTGGCGCTTTGTACACCCGAAGTCAGTTGCGGATAGACGGGTAGCGGCTGCGAGTTTGGCGCATTCGAGGCCGTACCTGGAACACCGGCGGCTATCGGGACTGAACCCGAACTCTGCTCGGAGCGTTGCATTGAGAGCGTGACGGTCTGGTCCGGGTCGTAGCTCTCCTGCGTCTCCTCGGTTGCCGCCGGATCATAGTCCAGCGTCACCGACGCGCGCACATTCCCCACACCGGTCACCGGTTCGAGCGTGGCTAGAATCTTCTGTTCCAAAGTCTGTTCGGCGCTCAGACGCTCGCCCTCGGCAGTCTTGGGGCCGAGCTGTATCCGTCCTGAAGCGTCAACCAGAACCACCCGGTCGGGCAGCAGTCCATCGACAGCCGACGAGACCAGATTTCGAATCGCATCTGCTTCCCCATCTGCGAGAGAGCTATGGCGCAGCTTGAGCACGACTGATGCCTTGGCTGGGCGCTCAGACTCACGGAAGAGCGAATCATGCGGCATCACCAGATGGACACGCGCCGACTCAATGTCAGAAAGCGTGCCGACGGTGTGCTCCAGTTCACCCTCCAATGCGCGCTGATAGTTGACCTGCTCGTCGAACTCCGAACCCACCCAGTTTGGTTTGTCGAAGATTTCAAAGCCCAGCCGCCCACTTTTGAGCGCCCCCTTGGCAGCCGTCACCAGGCGGGCCTTGTCCAGATTCTGCGCCGGAACCAGAATGCCCGCGCCGTCTGTTGTCGGTTCAAAGGGAATCTGCGCCTGGGTCAGAATCTGACCTGCCTGACGGGCATCCTCCGGGTCCATGTTGGAGTAAAGGATGCGCCAGTCGGGGCGCATTGCATACCAGAAGAGTCCTCCGACCAGCCCCACCAGCAACAACGCCGTTACCACCGCCCAGCCGCGCTGCGCGGGACGCATCGAGGCCCATCCAACCCGCATCCTGGCCCACGTACCGGCCATGCGGTCGGTCAACTGTGGTTGTCCGGGCATGGCCGGTGCGCTTTTTTCCAACTGTGTTCCAGCCATTGTCCTCGCGCCCCGCCGCTCTCCCCGAAAGTATTCGAACCCTGCTATTGCGGAGCGCCGATGCTGCTCCGTTTACGGCTCAACTGACTGCAAAACTTGCTTAAAACTGCATTCCGATCACCTGCTGATAAGCCTGAACTGCCTTGTTGCGTACCGCCAATGCCAGTTCAAACGACATACTTTCCTTTTCGGTGGCAATCATCGCCTGATGCACGTCGACGCCAGAGCCGCTCATCAGCCCGGTGACCGCAGCATGAGCCTGCTGCTCCAGTTGATTCACCTGGCCGACCGCATCCGTCAGCAGATCAGAAAATGGTGCCGCTCCATCAACTGGTGCAGCACCCATCGAAGGAGTGCCGAGCGACGCGCTCGACCCTGCCAAGGTCGGCATTGCAGCGGTTACTGCACTCATTGCATTCATTCCCTATCCTCCTGCTCCATCCCGATTCGTATCACTTCGCAGCAATGTTGTTTTCATTCTGTCCGTTTGACAACAAGCCCGCTTACTGACCTCCTGACATCCAGAAATCGCTATCCCCGACAGATGCCTAGGTCTTTGCAATCTCCAATGCGGAGGCAATCATGCTCTTCTCGGCCTGAACGGCAGAACTATTCAGACCATATGCACGCGTCGCCCCCATCAGGTCAACCATCTCTGTGAGGGGATTAATGTCGGGATAGGAGACATACCCGTCGGGTCCGGCATCGGGATGCCCCGGATCGTAGCGTTTGAGTGGAGCCGACGGATCCTGGACCACGGCCGCAATATGCACCCCCGGCGCAACCTGCCCGGTGCCGCCGGAGCTGAAGTCGACGCCAAGAGAAGCCGTTGCTGCCATGGTGCTACCACCGGTAGTTGAAAAGCTGGACGCAGTTCCCGGTCCCAGCGTGGTTCCCGTCGCCGATGCCAGAGAGTCGAGAAAGCCTGGATCGCCCTGATTGGCTGCGAAGATGACGTGCTGACGGTGGTAAGGACCGCCGGAGGCGGTTCGCGTCGTCTCGGCGTTGGCCATATTGGCCGCCACCACTTCTGCCCGCATCCGTTCGGCCTGCATGGCGCCACCCGATGTGTCCATCAATCCAAAAAGGTTCATCTGTCTTCTCCTTTCGTCAAGTCGTCGAACGAGTCGTCAAGTTGTCGAACGAGTCGCCCAGTCGTCGAACGAGATACCGCGACCACTGGACGGTTGTCCCACTCGCCCGCCTGACCACCTGCCCACTTGCCACTTGCCAACTTGACAACGCGCCCACTCCCCAAGTTGCCAACCAAATCGCTACTTGCCGTCGGCATGAATCGCGTCCATCACTCGCTGATACTCCTGCCGCAGCAGCGTAATGCCTGTCTTGAACTTCAATTGGGCCTCGGCCAGATTCAGTCCTTCACGGTCCATCGAGACGTTGTTGCCGTCGGGCCGTGCAATCAGCCCATCGACCAATTTCATCCTCGCCGGTCGTGCAGCACGTCCCTCCTCCGCGCCGGTAAGCGCTTCGCGCATCTCGGCCTCGAAGTCCAGACCGACGGCGCGGTAGCCGGGGGTATCAATGTTGGCCATATTTGCCGCCGTTAATTTGGCCTCGCTGGTGGCCAGATCCAGATACCGGGTCAACTGGTCACTCAACCGGGTTTCAACCTGCATTGCCATTGCAGCCTCCTCTCACTGATCCCTTCTCAAGCACGTTGCGGACCATTTGCAGTTTTTCATGCTGCTAGTTCACCATCAAACCGAAGTCGATCTCACGCGCAGTGATCAACGCATCGTCCCCGGCCAGAATCGCGGCCCGCTCCAGCACATGCTCCAGCTCGCGGACATTGCCGGGCCAATCGTGCGCGGCCAGTTTGGCCGACGCTGTCGGATCGACTCTCTTGACAGGTGCAGAACGGCCCATCCGTTGCAGGAAATGCTCGACCAGCAGAGGCAAGTCTTCCGAGTGATCGGTCAACGATGGAGTGCGGATCAAAAAGACTGCCAGCCGATAGTAAAGATCCGAGCGGAATGCGCCCGACTGCGTGTGCTGGGCCAGCGGCTGATGGGTTGCGGCCAGGATGCGCACATCCACCTTCACCGTCTCGTTGTCGCCGACGCGCTGCAACTCGCCACACTCGACAAAGCGCAATAGCTTCGATTGCAGAGCCAGCGGCATCTCGCCAATCTCGTCCAGAAAGAGTGTGCCGCCATCGGCTGACTCGATACGACCAACCCGGCCCTGCACTGCTCCGGTAAATGCACCACGTGTGTGGCCGAAGAGCTCCGCTTCAAGTAGTGCTTCAGGTATTGCGGCGCAGTTGATGGCAATAAACGGCTTGCGGCTTCTCGGTGATAGACGATGCAATGCTTCGGCAACAATCTCCTTGCCCGACCCGGTCGGCCCTTCGATCAGCACGGGCGTCAGACGCGGTGCGACCAAGCGGATGCGCCGACTGATCTCGATCATGCACGCCGCATTGCCGATCAACTCCGGCAAACGCTCGCAGGAGGCTAACTCGCTTGCAGTTCGGCTCTCACTCGCGGGCGATGCTGATGGTAGAGGTGTCGCTGCCGATGGGGTGGGCTGAGGAGTGACTGGCGTGGGTTGTGCTGTGACCACCGGCAAAGTGGGCACGGAAATCGCTGCCAGCGATGCAGGATCCGTCATAATGGAGCCGGGAGCGGCCAGCGGACGATTCAGCACCGGAGCCGTATTCCAGACCGCTGTATCGGTATCCTGCGAACGGCGCAGCGCATAGAGCAACTCCTGACGATAGGGTCCGCGTGGACTCTCCTGCGCAACGCTGCCACTGGCGGTCACCAGATCAACATCGGGAAAGCTGCCGCGAAAGTCGCGCAAGAACTCGGCCAGATCGAGATCGGGTAGCCATGAGTCGACGATGATGGCCTCAGGCGCGGTCGCACGGGCTTCAGCCCAGGCCTGGGCACCGCCCTCAGCCTCGCGCACCTGCCAGCGAAGCCCGGTCAGAGTTTCGTTAAGCCGCTGACGGAAGCTGCGGTCGGAGCTGGTTACCAGGGCGGTGCGGGTGCGAGGGCGGGTTGCGGCAGGAAGAGCGGAAACGGGAACTGGCAACATTTTGATTCTCCTTGGAACTTGTTGAATGCGCCTCTGGGGCGGAAATTTCGTACTGCTTGGCTGCTAGTTCACTTCAAGCACAGGACCGATGGCGGCTGGCACAACGACTGCATTGGCCAACGTGGGCAGAGCAAGGTCGGTCTCGGCAGGCACCATGTATCCCTGGCCACGCACGGTGCGAATCAGCATTCCGGGCGGCGGATCCTTGAGCTTGCGACGCAGGTAATTCACATACACATCGACAATGTTGGTGGTTTGCACCGGCTCCAGATTCCAGACCGAGTCCAGCAGATCGACGCGCGAGACACACTGGCCGCGATTGAGCATCAAGTGTTCGAGCAGAGAAAACTCCTTGTTGGTCAGCACAATCGTCTGCCCGGCGCGGCGTGCTGTGTGATCCAGCCGGTCCAGTTCCAGATCACCGGCGCGCAGTTGCAGCCGTGCCTCGCGTTTGCGACGCAGCAGAGCACGGCAGCGGGCGCGCAGTTCATGCAGGCTGAAGGGCTTGATCATCAGATCATCGGCCCCACGATCCAGACAGCGAATGCGCGTATCGACCTCCTGTCGAGCTGTGAGCACCAGCACCGGCAGGTCGGAGTCCATCAACCGAACTTCCGCCAGCACCTGTTCACCGTCCTTGATCGGCATATTCAGATCAAGAATGGTCAGGTCGGGCATCTCCTGGCGGAATGCCTCCACGGCTGCTTGCCCATCGTGGGCAACGCGGACGCGATGTCCGTCAGCCTCCAGGCCGCGGCTCAAAAACAGCCCCAGCGCCTTATCGTCTTCTGCGATCAATAACCTCATGGCAGCTTCTCTCTCCGGGCAGCGACCTTGATCTCAAGCGCCTGCTGCTCCATAATTCAACTTTGGAAATTCAACTTTGCAAATTCCAACTTCAACGAACTCTCATCCAACCTTTGCAACCGCTTCAATCCCCGGCTTAGTACGTGTTAAGAAGTGGTTCCCCTCTACCTTCCCGCGTAGAAGAAATGAGCGCAAGATTAGAAAGAAGAAAGGTGCGGTGAGGATTCCGCGAATGGGATGGTGGATGGGAGTGTTTCAAAATGGGGCAGGCCGTCGGGCCTTCAAATGACCCTGCTCTCGACCCAAATCAATCTATTGTTCCTTAATGTTTTGACTCTGATCCGCCCTTGCGGGAGACGGCTTTGCGCTGGTACATTTCAGCATCAGCGCGGTCTACCAACACTTTCAGAGTCTCACCGGGCTGGTGTTCAGCAAGACCAATCGAGGCATCGACGCGCAGCTTCAGAGGTTCACCATTGCCCTTGAGCGTGTAGTCTCCGCAAACCCATTTCTGCAATCGCTCGATCTGCGTCTGTGCCACCGGCAACTCACAGTCCAGCATCAGAAGAAACTCATCGCCGCCCCAGCGGCCCGTCAGGTCGGTTGAACGGCTGGCCGACTTCATTTCTGTGGCAAACTGCTTCAGCAGTTCGTCGCCGATCAGATGCCCGTGTTCGTCGTTGACCTTTTTGAACCTGTCGATATCAATGATCGCCACACAGAATGGCTTATCTTGCTGGAGCCGCTTTTCTATCTGATTTTCCATGCAGAAGCGACTGAGCACACCAGTCAAACAATCGCGCGAGGCAATGCTTTCGGCCTCTTCCAGCTTGGTCTGATAGGTTGAAACCTCCGTGCGCAGCTTATCAAGCACGGCCTTGCCTTCGGCGGTCATGCGCTCAATTGAGGTCTTCAACTCCAATGCGCTCTTGCGAATCGAAGTGCGAATCTGAGTCAAGTCATCGAGATTCGCGATGGCCTTCAGGCTGGTTGTGACTTCGTCGATCTGCTGCGCGCAGCGCTGGTCTCGAGTACCCACCGACTCAGCGGTTCGCGCCATCATCAGCAGAATATCTTTCACCTCACCGGTCTGCTTCTGGTTGTGGGCAACGGTCTTTCGGCCCCAGTTCTGCAACTGCTCCCGCACCTCTGCTTCGGTTGCTGCAATCGCGACAGGGTTGATGCTGACCGTGAGAGCTTCAGCAACCTTTTCCAGCCCATGTTTCAGTTCCTCACCTAGCGCAGGCGAAACATTCACACTGCATTTGCCCATCTCCTCCAACGCAGCGCGATAAGCACCCAAAGCGACAGGAAGATCACCTTTTTTAACTGGCTCGTCGGCTGAAACCGGACCAGTCTGCGCAGAATCCATATATTTTTTCAGAGAGATCATCGGCCCTCGTTTTGAGCAGCGCACCAGTTCTGAGCAACACCCCAGTTCTGAGCAGCGCCCCCACTGTGGAGAGAGGGGCATCTGAAACGACTATCGGCTGAATTTCATTCGATCTTTAGGTCAATCCGAGAGACTTGCGACTTTGAATTGTTTACCAGACGAAAAGCCGACAAATGTGCAAACAGGCTCGCTCCCAAGAATCGGGAGCGAACCTGTTTGCGCATTTGAAATCGATGCTGCGATAGATACTTTGCAATGGTTCTATTTGGCGGGTATAGTCATCGGTTTGACACTGCCACAGTCCGATCCTTTGTAGACTGAAGTGGAATTGACAGTCCATTCGATCGGCATTGGGTTGGGTCCGGCCTGCATGGCTCCAACAAAATGTACTTTTCCCTTGGCTGTGTCTCCGCCAAGCCAAGAGGATTCGATACTTCCCTTGCCGTTGATCCGCCCGCTGCATACCAGGTCAGCGGTCATGCTGGTGGTCTTCAGGGATACGTTGGTAACCTGGCAATCCCGCTGTGAGGACGGCATGGGCGCACCGTATTTATTGATCATCTCTTGCGTCAGGCATACCTGTGTGGTAATGGTAGTACCGCTGAAAGGCGACTTGGCTCCGGCGGGCATGGTCATGCCGGGAGGCAAGGGTGTCTGCTGCCATGTCATGTTGGTGGTCATCTCCCACAGACCGGGTTTTCTAACCGCTTGTGCCGAGGCGGCACTTGCCACGGCAAACAGACAACAGCCCAACGTGAGCCACGTTCGAGTCTTGCGCATGAAACCTCCTGATTGAGTGCGGGCTTCTGCCTCGCCGTTTCACTTTATGACAACGGAGTATCCGTGGGGAAGCGAAAACTTTTCAGAGCTTGTCGGCAAGTGCAGTGCGTCCCAGAGTCATCAACGCGCTGGTAACACGATCGGCGGCGTGGCGGACCACACTCTCTTCGCTGACGAAATCGCCGGTAATACATTGCACGCCCAAAGCCTCAATACGTTCGATATCGGGCAGAATCGGAGCCGCACCTTCTGCTGCGTAGCGGGCAATTATTTCTGGCGAGAATGGCGCGGTATTCACTAGAGCATAATCGAAGATCGGCGAACGGGTATGCTCGTAGATTCGCTCGATATGTTCGGCTGCGGTCAGCCCCACGCTCTCGTTGGCCTGGGTCATCAGATTGCTGACATAAACGCGTACACCATGAGCTGTGGCTAGCGCCGAGGGAATCCCCTGCACCAGCAGATTTGTAATCAGAGAGGTGTAGAGCGAACCCGGGCCGACGGTGATGAGGTCGGCGCGCTCGATGGCTTCCAGAGTCTCAGGCAGCGGCACCGCACCGGGAGGGTCGAGCATGAGTTCGGCGATACGCAGTCGGCTGGCGGTGATTTTGGTTTCGCCTCGCACGAACGAACCATCTTCCATGCGGGCAACCAGCGTGGCATTGGCGGTTGTGACCGGATAAATGCGACCGCGGGTAGCTAAAATCTTTGATGCCAGTTGGATGGCGTGGCCAAAGTCCCCGGTGATCTCAGTAAGCGCGGCCACAAAGAGATTGCCGAAGTTGTGCCCCTCCAGCGCT
>Ga0182030_10003874_pt1 | contig 31932 bp, 31 predicted proteins | sample 812S3MmetaG_FD_121299 | JGI IMG/M metagenome (GOLD analysis project Ga0182030, IMG submission 121299) | Permafrost microbial communities from Stordalen Mire, Sweden - 812S3M metaG (Illumina Assembly) | ecosystem: Environmental > Terrestrial > Soil > Wetlands > Permafrost | place: Sweden... | reverse complement strand
CTGCTGTCGCTGCCGTTTCGCCTCGTGGGGATCGCCTTCGAGGGGGTCTTCGAACTTCTGCGCGCCATCTTGCTGCTGCCCGCCCGGTTGCTGGGCGGCGGCCCAGGCTCGGTCCGCCGCTAGGGCCGGCCCATACGGGTCGGCAGCACCGGGCCGCTTGACCCGGCGGCCGAACTCCCTCATTTGCCGCCGGAAATGATCTTCCCGTTCATGACCACGTCGCCGGGTTTCATGCCTGTCGGGCAGCTACCCAAAAACTTCGCGTCCATGACCATCACAGTGTCCGTGCCGCCGACGGTCATGTGGATCTCCGTGTGAGTCGCGGTATCGCCCTGGTACGTGTACATCACCTTGGTGACGGAGCCGGCATTGGATCCCTTGGCGCAGCGGCTCTCCTCCACGTAGGAATTGTTCGACGGTCGAGTCACGTTCGACGTGCATTCATTCTTCTTTCTAAGTTCCTCGGCTGTGGACTGCATCGACTCGGTGAGCGCCTTCGATTGACACATCTGCACCGAGTGGTCAGACACGGTCTTGCCGCTTTGGGTCTGTGTCGCGTGGGTCTCCCAGAGGCCCTCCTTGGTCGGAGGCGGTTTGATTTCATCCGCCGTCGAGATGCCGATCGACGCGGACAGAAGCGAAACGAGCAAAGCGGGCTTGACTGTCATGGCGATTCCTTTTGCCGCACAGCGAGCGTTGGAGGGGGGACGCCGATAGTAACATGCGGCGCAGTCGATGGCCTCGACGTTGAGGTGCCTGGCTGTAGTCCAATCGCGCCGGATTTCGGGCCAATAACCCGAGACCTCATGACTTTGACCTACATCTATTCGGCCGCTTTCCGTCGCACCATGGTCCCATGGAGACTCTACAGTCGTTCCCACTAGGTTCCACCCGGTCGTCCCCCAATGACGAAGCCCCGGCGCTGGTCGCTGCTCTGAAACAATCACAAATCGACGTGGAAGCGGAGAAAAGCGCGTTGGCGCGTACCTTGCACGACGATTTCGGCGGTCTGCTCGTCGCGGCATTTATGGACATGGGATGGATTGCCAATCAGCCCGGTCTGTCGGATAGCGCGCGAAAAAAACTGTCGCGAGCGCAAGGGCTGATTCATGCCGCGATCGACATGGAACGCGTACTCATCGAGAACTTAAGGCCCACCCTGCTGGATAATGTGGGTTTGTACTCGACGCTGCGGTGGTATATGAAAGCGAGTTGCCGGGCCGCGGCGGTTCCGTATACAGAAAGCTTCCCGGTTTCGGAGCATATGATGAACTCGGAAATCAAGATTGGCGTGTTTCGCATCGTGCAGGAGGCCCTTAAATGCGCGTTGGATCGTAAAACTCCTGCGGACCTGTCGTTGACCGTGGAAGTGATCGCGGGGACCTTGCATTGCCATCTCATCCACCAATCGACCGCACCGGACCTCGGTGAGGCGTCCGTGCAGTCTCCGGAGACATCCATGCACCACCGGGCGGAGCGAGTGGGGGGGGCCGTGCAATGGAGAAAATCTCCCGCCGGTCACAGAGAGATGCATCTACAGGTGCCCATCCTCCCTTGAATGGGGCGGATCGATTCGAGCCCCCGTATAATTGCCCTTACAATGGAACGTACGGTAACGCACCGATGGCACCCATAGTCTGAGTTAAACTGCGTAATGCTTCATTCCTTCATTTCGGCCAATCGAGCCCAGTTGATCGGTCGCTGTCGCGCGATGGCGGCGGCCCGTGCCCAGCCCAATCCGCCTGACTCCGAAATCGGCCACGGAATTCCGTTATTTCTCAACCAGCTCATTGAAACGTTGACCATCGAGCAAACGGCCCAGTCAGACCGCAGCGTATTTCTCTCGGGCCATCCGGGCGGAGGCTCGCCCTCCGAAATTCGCGACTCTGCAATCCTGCATGGTCGCGAGCTGTTGAAAAGCGGGTTGACGCTCGAGCAGGTGGTTCGAGATTATGGAGATGTATGCCAGGCCATTACGAATTTAGCCTGCGAGACGGACGCGCCGATAACAGTCCAGGAATTTCGCACGCTCAATCGCTGTCTCGATAATGCCATTGCCGGCGCGGTGACGGAATATTCAAACCAGCAAACCACCGGCGCGCCGGAAGAGAACTTCGACGCCCTGGACTCACGATTGGGGCCGCTGGCACACGAGTTGCGAAATTACTTGCACGTTGCCATGCACGCCGTCAAGGCCATTAAAGCGGGTGACGTCGGTATCTCGGGCGCCACGGGAGCCGCTCTCGACCGCAGTCTCGTCGGAATGAGCAACTTGATCGACCGCGCGCTCGCCGACGTGCGTATCACCGCGGGGCTCGCGCCTCGCCCCGAAGCGATTCGAGTCGCCGATTTTTTGAGGGATGTCGACGCCGCCGCCACCCTCGACCCACGAGCGCGCACGATCCGGCTGACGGTGATGCCGGTGGATCAGGATCTCGTGGTACATGCCGATCCAGAAATGCTGGGCTCCGCGGTCGCGAATTTGCTGCAAAACGCATTTAAATTTACCAAGCGCCACACGGAGGTCACCCTGTGCGCGTACCGCGAGCAAGACCGTGTCTTGATCGACATCAAGGATCACTGTGGCGGTCTGCCGCCCGGCTCTGAGGAAAGCCTGCTGCAGCCTTTCGCGCAACGAGGCAAAGATCGCACTGGCTTGGGGCTGGGACTCGGCATTTGCCGGCGCAGCGTCGAGGCCAATCATGGCACGATGAGAGTCCGCAACCTTCCGGGTGTTGGATGCGTTTTTACGATCGATCTGCCTTACCATGCCGCCGCGTGAGCGAGACCGTTGCTGAACGGGGATTGCGCCTGAAGGCCACGTCGGGCCGTCACCTCCGCCGTCGTCCGATGCGAGGGTATATGCTTTTCTCTTTGGCTCGGCGGCGGGACGCTCGATGAACATTCCACGAGTGGCACTCGCATTCGTTGCCGTTTTCTTCTCGCTACCGGCCGGCGCACAGGTGGCGTTGAAATCCGAGACGCCCAGCATTCTGTTCTGGACGCCGGAGCAGCAGAGCACGGGTTATCGCTCCATCGAGAAGATCTACAAGGTCGCGACGGTGCGGCACGGCGCGAAGGTGCATGCGCTGCCACTCGCGGCCCAACAACTCTCGCCCAGCTGGACTTATGCCGACCGTTTATGGACGGTCGCCGATTACATGAGGGCGAACCGCACTTCAGGCGTTCTCGTCTTGAAGGACGGCCGGATCGTCCTGGAGCGCTATGGTCTGGGTCGAACGGCCCGGGATCGGTGGACCTCTTTCTCCGTGGCGAAATCCCTGACCTCAACGCTCGTCGGCGCGGCGATCCAGGACGGCAAGATTCAGGGGCCCGATGCCAAGGTCACCGACTACGTGCCGGAGCTGAAGGGCTCGGCCTACGAGGGCGTCACGGTCCGGCAGCTTCTCATGATGAGCTCGGGCGTGAAGTGGAACGAGGACTACACCGACCCGAAGTCGGATGTAGCCCAGGCCGGGTCCATCGGCGGCGAGCCCGGCATGGACCCGTTGGTCAGCTACATGCGTCATTTGCCGCGCGATGCCGAACCTGGCACGAAGTTTCACTACGATACGGGCGAGACGGACTTGGTGGGCATTTTGATCTCGAAGGCGGTCGGTGAGCCGCTCTCGAAATATTTGTCGGAAAAAGTCTGGGTTCCCTACGGCATGGAGCGGGATGCGGTATGGATGGTGGATGCATCGGGCAAGCAGGAGCGCGGTGGCTGCTGCATTTCGATGACGCTGCGCGATTATGCACGTGTCGGCCAATTCATCTTGGATGGCGGCCAGGCGCAAGGGCGCCGGGTCGTACCGTCCTGGTGGGTGCCCCAGGCCACCCGCAAGGAGATCGACAACGGCGGCGGCGGCTACGGCTACTTTTGGTGGATCCGCGAGAATGGCAGCTACGATGCGGTGGGCATCTTTGGCCAGTCGATCAGCACGTTCCGGGATGACCGCTTGATCATCGTCATCAACTCAGCGTGGCCCGCGGCCACCAGCAAGGAGTATTCCGCCGCCAGGACCGCGTTCATCAACGCCATCCATGAGGCGGCAACATCGCGCTGATCGAGAGCTGCCTCTCCACGGCATAAGCGGTCTCATCAAATCGTGTAATATCCGGAAAAACACACTTGTCAGGAGGGGCGGAATGAAGCTCCGGCGAAGGCCTTGGATCGATCGCGGATGGATGATGAACCTGCGCTTGACTGCCTGTGTCCTGGTTGCTGCAGTGACATCCATCGCGGCATCGGCCGTGGAGTCGATTCCTAAAGCGGTAACCACAGATCCGCCGCCCGATGCGAAGTTCCCCGCCCGCCTGGAGGTGCTGCACGTTCCGAGCGGCGGGGTGCTGATCAATGGGGTGGCCTATGTGGCGTCGGGGGAGCGTCGACATCCCGCGTTCGTCTTCTTTCATGGCCTTCCCGGCAACGAGAAGAATCTGGACCTGGCGCAGGCAGTCCGCCGCGCCGGCTGGACCGTCATCACCGTCAACTATCGAGGCTCATGGGGCAGCCCCGGCAACTTTCGTTTCGCGCAGAATCTGGAGGATGCGGCGGCAACGCTTGCGTTCATCCGTTCACCCGACACGGCCAAGCGACTGTCGATTGACGCGACCCGTGTCGCCATCGGGGGTCATAGCATGGGTGGATGGGTGTCGGCGGAAACACTCGCGCATGATCCCAAGCTGCTGGGTGCCGTCATCATTTCCCCCGGCGATATGGGGGCGATTGGTTTGCGGGCGCAACAAAATCGAGGGGCCGTGATTGCGGGGATGAACGACAACAGGGAATCCCTTGCCGGCGCGACCGGCGAATCCATGGCGGATGAACTCAGGGATCATGGTCGCGAGTGGTCATTCAAAAGCCTGGCACCTGAACTCGTTCACCGAAACCTCCTGGTTCTATACAGCAACGACTTCGTCAAAGCCGATTCCCTGGAGCTCGTCGACGACGTCAAGGCGGCGGGCGGTAAGACAATTGCCGATCGATACGTCGTCACCGATCACAGCTGGTCGGATCACCGGATCGCGCTCGAGTCACTGGTCGTTCATTGGCTGGAAACGCTACCCGGCGCCCCCTGACGGCGTTCCGTGGGTGTTGTCGGGCTCAAGAGGCGCGCGATTGCATTGGCGGCGACCTCGGCCCCGTTCTCGAGCCCGACCATTCGCCCGACGGCTGCCGCGCGCGAACCGAACGCCTGGTGGTCGAGCAAGTCTTGCAACTCTCGGACCACGCGGGTGCGGGAGTAGCGTTTGTGTCCAATCCATCGACCGACACCCAGGCGGGAAACCCGCTCCGCGTTGTCAAACTGATCCCCCAGAAACGGAACGATCAGCTGAGGCTTCCCGGCTCTCAATGCCTGGCCTGTCGTGCCGATGCCGCCGTGGTGAATAGTGATCAGCGCATGAGGGAACAGCGAAGAATACGGCCAGTAATCGCAGACCAACACATCCTGGGAGTGTTCTTTGTGAATCGCTTCATTGCGACGGGCACCCACCAGCAATACGGCCCGCTGGCGTAGCTCTCGCGTCGCTTCCAGGCACACCCGGTAAAACTCTCCCGGGAAGTCCACGGCGAAACTGCCCAGAGTGAAGACCAACGGTGGAGGACCGGCCGCAAGAAAATGGTGGAGTTCGGTGGTCTGCGTTGGGTCCACCGGAGTACCGCCATCGTAAAAGGGAAAGCCCGTCACGACCGTGTTGGTCGGATAGTCCGGTTGGATCTGTCCCAGCACCGGTGAGTAGGCCGCCAATGTTCCGAGCGTTGAAAATTGCCCATCGAACAGCGGATTCGCGTCGGTCTCGGGCAGATGCAGTTCGCGTCGAAAGTCATCCAGAGGACGCGCCCGTCTGGACGCCAGAAATTTTCCCGGGCCGTACACGGCGCGTGTCACGGCAGGGCCGAGGCATCGCAATGGGCGGGCCATCCAAGGCGCCTGACTGATGCTCGGCGGGTCATGGGCGGACAGAAAGACCATCGGTTGCAATGCAATGGTCACGTGCGGTATGGCGAGTGTTTGCGCGGCGAAGCGGGCGGAATACATCAGCGATCCGGCGAGCACCAAAGACGCTCCCGCGAGCACCGGCAGTAGATCGTCGTACGTGACCTTGAGATAAGGGAACACGGCGGCCTCTAGGACATACATCGCATCCTTCCCGATGCGGCGGCCAAACTCGACCGGGTCGATTGCCAAGTCCTCAAGAATCTCGTCGCGGGTAGGGCCGACGGGATGAAACTCGAGCCCCGCGCGTATCACGGTGTCTCGATGATCGGGATTCGTCGCAATGACGGTTGCGTAACCGCGTTGCTCGAGCTGAAGCGCGATCGCAACGAGCGGGTGCAAATCCCCCAGAGTACCCACGTTCGCAAGCACGATCTTTCTTTGCACGTTGGCGTCCCTTGCCTGCCCCGGGGTGTCTTGAAAAGCCACTATGCGACAGGACGAATCCAAGTGGAATAGCTATGGCCGCCCTCGAGCGGACCCTGGGTCACGGGAACCCTCGAAGGTTGCCAAGGCGTGGTGCGTAGCCGAAAATGGCGCAATCCGGCGAAGATCGGAGACTGCCTTGGCGGAAGGAGTGCGGCCGGAGACGTAACGCAGGAGCAGTCCCTGACTATGAAGTACAACCACATTGGGATACCGACGACGGCCCGCTTCGCTGGCGAGATCCCTCTGCCGCATTTAAAGGTGACGGTGAGCGATCATCAGAACAACCCGTTCGGCATTCAGTGGCAACGGTACTGGGAGGGCGCCGCGGTTCCAGAGCTGGTGAAGACCGTGCCGCACCTTGCCTTCGAGGTCGATGACCTGGCCGAAGCGATCCGCGATCAGCATGTGATCATTGCGCCCAACAGTCCGAGCACGGGCGTGCTGGTTGCCTTCATCGAAGTGAACGGAGCGCCGATCGAGTTGATGCAAATCGATCACGCGGTGAGGAAGGACTTGTAACGCCCGGTCGACTGTCAACGCCCGTCAGATGATTCTGCGTGCGGCGGCGGTCGTCGCATTTCCCGTATTCGGCGTTCCCTGGGGTTCGATCAGCAGCACGTGGGCTTCCTCGACGGCGACGCGGCGATGTTCCACACCGTTGGGAACGACAAAAAGCTCGCCCGTTCCCAGCGTGACGATCCCGTCGCGCATTTGGATATCGATGCGGCCTTTGAGAACCAGAAAGAAATCATCCGTGTCTTCGTGCGCGAAGCCAGGAACGCTCCCCATCATTGTACATTCAGGCGCTCGACGACCTGCGGCAAGAGTCGGGCAATCTCCTCGGCCAACAGGGGAACCGAGATGCCGAATTTCACGGCCAGGTGCTCCAATGTGCCGCTACCCAACGATTGGTAGACCTGCGTGCTGGAAATGGGCTGCTTTTCGCCGGGCGCGAGCCAGGATCGAACCACGTCGATGAGGTCGCGACGCGCTTCCAGATGCTTGACGATCCCCTGGACTCCGCCATAGAGCTCCAATAGTGAACTCAGCGCGAACAGCACCGGTTCGTCGAGCGCATCGACAGGACCCTCAAACGACGGAATTAGATGAGACGTGTTTTTCATCGATAGCCTCGAAGGGGTGGTCGTGGACCACGGCATCGATCGCGTGAACGCGCGGAATATTGCCCGATCAGTACTCAACGAACTGTCAAATTGTGTAACCCGGGTGTCGACGGCGTCCCCGAGACGCTAGCCGGCGGAGGCCGCGGCCGTCGCCAGGTCATTGCGGTTCCACCAGCCGCCGCCCAGCGCCTGAAACAACGTGACCGTATCGATGAAGCGGTTCGACAAGGCGCGCACATAGGCGATGCGAGCCTGCTGATAGGCCTGCTGTGCGGTCAACAGGGTCACGTAGGTGACTGCGCCGGCGTCGTACTGGCGCTGGATCAGCTTGATGCCGGCGTCGGCGGCGGAGACGGCTTCATTTTGCGACTTGAGCGCTTGTGCGTCATTGTCGAGCGCCGTCAGCGTGTCGGCGACGTTTTGAAAGGCGTTCAGAACTACCAGCCGGTACTGCGCGCTGGTCTGATCATAGGCGTCGAGCGCCGCTCGGCGCCTGGCCCGCAGGCTGCCGCCGGCAAAGAGGGGCTGAGTCAGGCTGCTGCCGATGCTCCACACGCTCGAGCTGCCCTTCAGCAGGGTGCTGAATACCAGACTCTCGTCGCCGGTGGAGCCGGTCAGGGTCAGCTGCGGCAACATATTGGCCGTGGCCACGCCGATGGCGGCGCTGGCCTGATGCATCAACGCGGCCTGCGCCTGGATGTCGGGACGCTGGGCGATGAGGGCCGAGGGCAGGCTGACCGGGATTTCCTCCGGGAGAGTCAAGTCCGAGAGTTTCAGCGCGACGTGCGCCGCATCATGGGGAAACTGGCCGGTGAGCGCGGCGAGCGCATGCTCGTCACTGGCCAGCTGTTGTTGCAGCGCGGGCAGCGTCGCGCGCACCGAGGCCAGGTTCGATTGCTGCTGCAGGACATCGGCACGGGTGCGCGCGCCCGCCCCATACTGGCGCTCGATCATCCGCAGTTGTTGCTCTTCCACGGCAATGATCTGGTGGGTGACCTCGATCTGCTCACGGGCGGTCGCCAGGCCGATGGCGCTGGTGGCGACGTTCGAGGTCAGCGTCAACACGCTGGCCTCGAGTTGATAGGTCTGATTCTCCGCCTGCGCGCGCAGCCCCTCGACCGCGCGGCGCTCGCCGCCGAACAGGTCGAAGGTATAGGACACGTTGACATTGGCCTGAAAGAGACTGGTGTAGAAATCCGGAAATCCGGGTGAGATCGATGCACCGCTGATCTTCGCGCGCTGCTGATTCGCCGCGCCCTGGACTTGGGGCACAAACACGCCCAGCTGGGCGCGCACATTCTCGCGCGCTTCGCGTAACGCCGCCTGCTGCGCGGCAATATCGGGATATTGCTTCAGGGCGCGCGCGATCAGCGCATCCAGCTCCGGCGAGCCGAACAAACTCCACCACTGCCCGGGTAGGTCGCCGCCCATCGCAAAGCGCTGCGCCTCGCCACCGCGCACGTCGGTGGTCTCGGTGACGCCGGGCAGGGGGTCGGGCGTAAACCCGGGCGTCTTGGGGGCGGCCGGCGCGACATAGTTGGGACCCACCGCGCAGCCCGCCAGCAGCGCCGGCCCCACCGCCAGTGCGGCCCGCGTCCAGCGCCTCATGTCGCGGCATCCGGCAGGGACCCATGCGGCAGATCCGCCGCGCGGCCCCCCGTCGACTGGACGGCCGGGGCTGGGGCACCCGGCGCTGCCGCGGAGGCGGCTGCCGGCACGGCGGCGGATACGGGTGCGGCGTCGATCGAGCTGTTGATCCAGCGATGGCCGATCCGGCGGTTGACCCAGCGCTCCAGATCATCGATCCACGTGAAGGCCGCCGGCACCATGACCAGCGTCAGACCCGTCGAGGTCACCAATCCGCCGATGACCGCCACCGCCATCTGCGCCTGAAAGGAGGCGCTCGACACCAGCGCCACCGGCAGCATGCCCGCGATCATCGCCACGGACGTCATGACGATGGGCCGCGCGCGCTTGTGGCCCGCCTCCAGCAACGCCGTGAGCCGGTCCTTGCCGCCGCGCATTTCCTCGATGGCGAAATCCACCAGCAAAATTGAATTCTTCGCCACGATGCCCATCAACATCAAAATGCCGAGCACCGTGGACAGGGAAAACGGGCTATGGGTCACCACCAGTCCGAGCACCGCGCCGCCAATCGAGAGCGGCAGTGCCGACAGGATCGTGAGGGGTTGGAAGACCCGCACGAACAGCAGCACCAGCACCGCGTACACCAGCATCACGCCCGCGATCATCGCGAGCACGAAGCTCGTGAACAGCTCCTGCATATACTGTGCGGTGCCGACCTCGACGATCTGCACGCCGGCGGGCAGGTGCTTGTACACGGGCAGCGCCTTGATCTTGTCGAGGGCCGTCCCGAGCTGCGAGTTGTTCAAGTCGGCCTCGAGCGAGACGCGCCGGTTTTGGTTGTAGCGGCGCACCTTCGAGGGCCCCTGGCCGAAGCCGATGTCCGCGACCGCCTTGAGCGGCACGGTGGTGCCCCCGCTGGTTCGCACGGGCAGATTTTCTATTGTCGCCAGATTGGTGCGTGCCGATTCGATCAAGCTGACCCGAATCGGGATCTGCCGGTCGGGCAGCGAGAACTTGGCGTTGTTCTGCGGCAGATCCCCGAGGGTGGCGAGTCGCACGGTCTCGGAGATGCTGGCCACGGTGACGCCGAGTTGCGCGGCCTTGTCCAGGTTGGGCCGCACCTCCAACTCCGGCCGCGCCATATCGCCGTTGATGCGCGGATCGCGCAGCTCCTTCAGGCCGCGCATCTGCTCGACGGCCTCGCGGGCGGTTTGCTCGACCAAATGCGGGTCGCTGCCGACCACGTAGAGGGTCAGATCGCGACCCTCGCCGTCGGACTGGCTCTGGAACGTGATGCGCGCATCCGGAATGCTGCGCAGCTCCTTGATCACCTGCGCCTCCCACTGTTTCTGGGAGAGCTTGCGCTGTTACGGCGGCACGAGCTGAATGTAGAGATTGCCGGAGCGCACCTCACCATCCTCGTTCTCGCCGAGCGACTCCACGACGCTTTCGACCTCGGAGTGGCGCCGCAGGATCTCGTACGCCTGCGCCGACGTGGCGGCGGTCTGCGACAGCAGGACGCCCGGCGGCAGTTCGATGCGCAACGTGGAGGAGGCAAGATCCGCGTCGGGGGTGAAAGTTTTCGGGATCAGAGCCAGGCCCATCACCGACAGGCCAAAAATCGCCAATCCGGCCACCAAGGTTTTGACCCGGTGCTCGACCGACCAGCGCAGCGCGCGCAGATACCAGTCCATGATCCTACCGTCGGCGCTGCGCAGCCCCGCGTGGGGCTTGAGCGTGTACGCGGCCATCAGCGGACTGATCAGGCGGGCGACCAGCAAGGACATGAACACGGCCACCGCGACGGTGAAGCCGAACTGGATGAAGAACTGGCCGACCAGGCCGCCCAGGAAGCTCACCGGCAGGAACACCGCGATGATGGTGGCCGAGCACGCCACGACGGCGAGGCCGATCTCGTCCGCCGCGTCCATCGCTGCGCGATAGGCGCTCTTGCCCATCTTCATGTGCCGCGTGATGTTCTCCACCTCGACGATGGCATCGTCCACCAGCACGCCGGTGATCAGCGACAGCGCGAGCAGCGTCATCTGGTTGAGCGTGAAGCCGAACCACTGCATGAAGGCGAAGGTCGGCAGGGCCGCCAGCGGAATCGCCATCGCGGCGATCACCGTGGCGCGCCAGTCGCGCAGGAACAGCATCACGATCACGACCGCGAGCACCGCACCTTCGATGAGCGCCTCGATGGAAGACTTGTATTGCTGCTGCGTGAAGTCGACGGTGGTGAAGACCATCTTGAGCGTGATGCCCGGGGCCTCGTGGCTGATCTTGGCGAGCTCGTCCTGCACCCGATGCAGGGTGGTCACATCCGAGGCGCCCTTGGCCTTGAACACGGCAAAGGTGGTCGCCGTCCGGCCATTCAAGCGCGAGATGCTGCGGATCTCCTCGACGCCATCCCGTACCTCGGCAATGTCGCTCAGGCGCGCGATGCGGCCATCGGGCATGGTGAGGCGTACGTCACCCAACTGCGACGCGCTGTGCGCGCCGCCGAGCACACGGATGGACTGTTCCGAGCCGCCCACCTGGGCCCGCCCGCCGGCGGCATCGACATTCACGAGGCGCAACTGGTCGTTGACTTCGCCGGCCGTGATACCGTAGGACTCCATGCGGGCCGGATCGAGGTCGACCCGGATCTCGCGGCTCACGCCGCCGGAGCGGGTGATCTGCGCCACGCCGGCGATGGCGAGCAGCCGCTTGCTGATCGTGTCGTCGACGAACCAGGAGAGCTGCTGCTCGGTCATGCCGGTGGTGCTGATGGCGAAGTACGCGATGGGTCCGCCATCGATATCGATGCGCTGCACCTGCGGTTCCTGGATTCCCCGCGGCAGATCGGCGCGCACGCGGGCGATGGCGTCGCGCACGTCGGTGGTGGCGCGATCGACCGGCGTGCGGATCTGAAACTCGATCGTCGTCTGGGCCTGCCCTTCGGTCGCCGTGGACGTGATGTTCTTGACGTTGCCGATGTTGGCGACCGCGCCCTCGACCTTTTGCAGTACCTGCGTCTCGAGTTCCGTCGGCGCCGCGCCTGGTTCACTGATCGTGACTTGGACGAAGGGCGCGGAGATATCGGGATTGAGGGTGATCGGCAGGCGGACGAAGGCCACGATGCCAAACACGGTCAGCACCGCGAACAGCACCAGGGGGAACACCGGGTGCGTAATGGCCCAAGCGGACATGTTTCTCATGGTCAACCGGCCTTCGCGGCGATTGCCACGATCTCGCCGGTGCGCAGGAAGGCACCGGCAATGGCGACGACGCGTTCGCTCCCGCTGAGACCCTGGCTCACCAGCAGGCCCTCGGAGCGCGCGCCGGCCACCGTCACCGCGCGCCGCTCGAGCTTGTTGTCGCCGCCGACCACAAGGACGTAGTTGCCTTGCTCATCGCTCAACACCGCCGTCTGGGGCAGCAGCACCCCGATGGCGCTGCCGACGTCGATATCGGCACGCGCAAAGGCGCCGGGCCGCAAACTCTGATCCGCCGCCGGCAGGGCGAGACGCACGGTCCCCTGTCGTGTGGTGGCATCGATGACCGCGCCAATCTGCCAGATCGTGCCGGTGAAGCTTTTGGGCACTCCGTCCAGTCGTACCCTGGCGGTCTGGCCGAGCGCCAACCGCGGCACATCCTGCTCGGCCACCTGGCCGCGCATTTCTATTTGTCCGCCGCGCGCGACGTGAAACAAGACCGTGGAGCCGGGCGTCGCGATCTGACCCACTTCGGCGGTGCGCGTGAGCACGACACCGTCCGTGGGCGCGAGGATGAGGGTGTGGGCCAGCTTGTTGCGCGCATCCACGACCTGCGCCGCGGCGGCTCTCACCTTGGCCTGGGCGGTCAGGGCGCTGGTGCGCCGCCGCTCGTTCTCTTCCTTCGAAAAAATATCATCGCCCTGCTGGGCCCGTGCCCATTCGCTCTGCGCCACCGCGGCGTTGGCCCGCACCTCATCGAGCGTCGCTTCGGCGCTGTCGAGCTGTGACTGGGCGGCGATCGGGTTCAAGCGCGCCAGTATCTGGCCCTTGCGGACCCGGTCGCCGGGCTCGACCAACACTGCGGCGATGCGGCCGGCATCCCCTTCGTTGCCGATGGGCATGTCGTTCACGGCGCTGATCAGACCCGTCAACGACACCGTCGAGGTGACGGCGCCTCGCGCGGGCGTGACCACCGTGACCAGGGGCGGAACCGCATCCTCCTTGGCCGAGGTGGTGGCGCCCGCCTTCGGCCGCACCAACATCCAGCCCACTGCCGCCACCACCAGCAGCACCGCGGCCGCGGCGGCGATACGCCGCCGCCGGCCTGGCCGAGCTCCCGACACTGCGGACGCAACCCACTGATCCATAGCAGAAAATCCTCCATCAGCGGCCGCCGATCGGGCGGGGCGCCGAACCAGCGGCCAAAACGATTCGGGACGGGCGGACGGCGAGCGCAGCGCTCCCCGTGCGTCTATTGGCTAATACACCGCAGCGAGCGCAAGGTTGCAACTATTTTGGGGACGACGCGGGCGGGCAAAAAACGCGGTTGTTAGTATCACCCATCAGCGACGCGGGGAGCAGGGCACCGCCGCCGGTCGGCGTACAAAAGGACGTGGCGAATCGACATGCTACTATCGGGCGCATGGAACGGCAGATCGACTTGCGCCATCCCTGGCCGGTCCGCCTCTGGCACTGGATGACGGCGTTGGCCGTCGGCGTGCTCCTGTTCACCGGCCTGCTGCTCTTCGACATCCACCCGCGGCTCTACTGGGGCGACGACGGACACGAGGGAATGCCCGCGTTTTTCTCGATATCGGCGCCCGACCTCAATCGTCCGGTGCTGCAGACCGATCTGCAGGTCGGCCGCCATCACTTCGACATGACCGGCCGTCTCGGGCTCGCGATTGACACCGGCTTCGGCGACAAGGACTTCCTGGTGTTTCCCCCGCCCGCCGACTGGGACTTCGGCGCGACGCGCGGCTGGCATTTCTTATGTGCCTGGATCCTCGTCCTCGGCGCGTTCGCCTACGGCCTTTACCTGCTCGCGGGCGGGCGGCTCCGGCGGACATTGTGGCCGGCGCGGACGGAGCTCACGTTCGCAAGTCTCGGCCGCGAGCTCTCCTTGCACCTGCGGCTGCGGCGCGCGCGGGGCGAGGCCGCGCGGCGCTACAATTTGCTGCAGAAGGTCACCTACCTGGTCGTGATCTTCGGTCTGATCCCGCTCCTCATCGTCTCGGGGCTGACGATGTCGAACTCCGTCACGACCGCGTTCCCGGACCTCTACGCGCTGTTCGGCGGGCGGCAATCCGCGCGCTCGATCCACTTCATCGCGGCCATGCTGCTGCTCGTGTTCATCGTGGTGCATGTTTTCCAGGTGTTCGTCGCGGGATTCTTCAACCTGATGCGCTCCATGATCACGGGTCGATTCGCCGTCGAGCGCGAGGAGGCGCCGTGAGTCGACTGATCAACCGCCGAGGGCTCATCGTCGGCGGTGCCGCCGCGGCGGGAACGCTCATCGCGGGCTGCGCGCGCGTCGACCGCCAGTGGCCCGCCCCCGCACTGCTCGATGCCGCGGACGCCTTTACGCGCGGCGCGCAGCGGCTCCTCCTCGGCCAGCGGCCGCTGGCGCGCGAGCTGTCGCTCACCGACGTATCGGCGCATTTTCCGCTGAGCGGTACCTTCATGCCGGCAGCGGACAGCTACAAGCGTCTGCTCGAGGACGATTTCGCAGGCTGGCACTTGCGCGTGCACGGTCTGGTCGAACGCCCGCTCGAGCTTTCGCTCGCGGAGCTGCGGGCGCTGCCCTCGCGCACCCAGATCACGCTGCACCAGTGCGATGAGGGCTGGAGCGCCGTTGCCCAGTGGACGGGCGTGCCCCTCGCCCGCGTGCTCGGGCTCGCCGGGGTGCAGAAGCGCGCCCGCTACGTCGTGTTCCACTGCCTCGACCAGCTCGAACTCGACGGCAACTATTATTATGAAAGCCTCGACCTCCTCGATGCCGCGCATCCACAGACCCTCCTGGCGTACGGTATGAACGGCAAACCGCTCCCGGTGCAGCACGGGGCGCCGCTGCGGCTGCGCGTCGAGTTGCAAATCGGCTACAAGAATGCGAAGTACGTCGACCGCATCGAGGTGGTGGATTCGCTCGGGTCGATCGGCAAGGGCCGCGGCGGCTGGTGGGAGGACTTCGACCACGCGATTTGGTACGCGGGCCTGTAGTTCACGATCTATGGATGGGCCGTGGGCCGCCGGGCGCGTGCATGGGGTTGCACGACCACGATGTGGCCCTCTGCCCCTCCCGTCTCGCCCAATGCTAGAATCGCGCCTTGTCTGAACCGATGGAGACAGACGTTGACCAAGAACGTAGTTTGTCTTTGGTATGACGGCGCAGCGGAGCCAGCGGCCAAGTTCTACGCCCAGACGTTTCCCGACAGTGCCGTGACAGCGGTTCACCGAGCCCCCGGCGATTACCCGAGTGGCAAGGAGGGGCAGGTGCTCACCGTGGAGTTTACGGTCGTCGGCGTCGCGTGCCTTGGCTTAAATGGCGGCCCGGCGTTCAAGCCCAGTGAAGCCTTTTCGTTCCAAATCCTCACGGAGGACCAGGCCGAGACCGATCGCTACTGGAATGCCATCGTCGGGAATGGCGGCGCGGAGAGCGCCTGCGGGTGGTGCAAGGATAAGTGGGGCCTATCCTGGCAGATCACCCCGCGCGTGCTGTTGGACGCGTTGGGAGATTCCGATCGCGCGGCCGCGAAGCGCGCGTTCGAGGCCATGATGAAAATGAAGAAGATCGACATCGCGACGATCCAAGCAGCACGCCACGGACCGGCGGGATCCTAGCGGGCACCGTGATGAGCGGGCTTGGGGGATGTTCAACCGCCCGTGCCGGTCTTTTCTGCGACGGCGCGCATCGGCTCGGTCGGAGTGAGTTGAATGGCCGCGATGTCCACACCCTCGCGCACCAGGTGCCCGAGAAAGTTCCCCAAGTCGCTGACGGCCAGCGCCATGTGTTTGGTGCCGCAGGTCAGCAGATCGCTGTTGGGTTCGCGCCGCTCCGGGGGCACCGGCTTGCCGTGCTGGAGCTGCCACAGTTCGAGCTTGAGGTCACCCCGGCGGATGAAGGCCATGGTCGCACCTAATTCGGCGATGGCATGAGGCTCGGGTTGCGTGAACCCCAGAATCCGCGCGTACCATTCAAGGGCCTCGTCCAGGTTGGGGACCGCGATGCTGACGTGATGTATTTGCATGGTGGCATCTTAACCCGAACCCGAGGGCATCTCCGGCAACGCCAAACGAGGGATCGCTGATGGACAGACCGTTCCAGCTCGTCGATGTCTTCCACGATGGCCCGTTCACGGGAAATCCATTGGCGGTGGTGTTTGACGCCGACGATTTGAGCACTTCGGCCATGCAGACCATGGCGCGTTGGCTGAATCTGTCGGAGACGACCTTCTTGCTGCGCCCCTCGTCTCGCGGCGCCGACTACCGGGTGCGCATTTTTGCACTCAATCGCGAGCTGCCCTTTGCCGGCCATCCGACCCTCGGGAGTTGTCATGCGTGGTTATCCCACGGGGGTCGTCCCGCCGATGACGGAGAGATCGTGCAGGAGTGCGGGGCCGGCTTGGTGGCCATCCGGCGCGCCCCGGACTTGCTGTCATTCGCAGCACCGGCGCTCCTCCGCAGTGGACCGGTCGAGGAGTCGCTGCTGGCGGAAGTGGCCGGTTTTCTGCGCATCAGTCGCACACAGATCGTCGACGCGCGGTGGGCCGACAATGGACCGGGTTGGATCGCGGTGCTGCTCGGCTCCGCCGATGAGGTATTGGCCCTCGATCCGGTGCGAGCCTATTCGAGATCCATCGATGTCGGGGTGGTCGGCCCACACCCGGCGGGAGACGCCGTCGCATTCGAATTGCGCGCATTTTTCACCGATGCCCACCGCGGTGTGAGGGAGGATCCGGTCACGGGCAGTCTCAATGCCTCGATCGCGCAATGGTTGCTGGCATCGGGCCGCGCGAAGTCCCCCTATCTGGCCGCTCAGGGAGCTCGAGTCGGTCATTCGGGGCGTATCCACATCGTTGAGGACAGCCGAGGCGTCTGGGTCGGAGGGCGCACGGCAACGCTGTTTTCAGGAATCTGGACGGAGTAAATGCCTGGGAGTCGACTGAATACAGAGGAACGAGCGATGCAAATCAAAGATCACGTCTTCATCGTCACGGGCGCATCCTCAGGGATTGGCCTGTCGACGGCGATTGCGCTGTCCGACCGCGGCGCAAGGATTGCCCTTCTCGCCCGCAGCACGGAGGCGTTGCACGCATTGGCTCGGCGGCTTCCCGGCAGCTTGCCCATCACCGCGGACATGACGCAGATCGACCCGGTGCGGGAAGCGATACGCGATGTTCACCGGCACTATGGGCGCGTGGATGGGCTCATCAACGTCGTGAGTGAGGTCTACCCGATCATCACGGCGACGAACTTCGGTACGAACCGGATGGGGAATCCGGCCGGCGGTGGTCCCGCGGCCAGTTATGCGGAGGGTGACAAGCCCGAATTCGTCGCAGATCTCATTCTGAGAGCCATCGAAGAGGGCCACGCTCAGTATTTCGCGAACGAGCGGCTTCGCGCATTGGCCGCGGGAGCTTCCTAGCGAGGGGAGGCCCCGCGGATACGGCGCCGTCTTGCACCGGGTGGGTTTATAAAATAGCCTGTGGTGAGTACCGACACCACTCTCATACTGAGGAGAATTGCTTTGGGAAATCCGTTACCGGGCGCGGTGCTCGACCAACTATTCCGTGCCGCCAGAACGCCCAACGATTGGGTCGACGAACGCGTCGACGACGCCACCGTGCACGAGCTCTACGATCTGCTGAAATGGGGTCCAACCTCCGCCAATTCGAGTCCGGCGCGCTTCGTGTGGGTGCGCAGCGCCGAGGGCAAGTCGAGTCTCGCGTCGCTCGCCCTGGAAACGAATCGGCCGAAGATCCTCGCGGCTCCTCTGACGGTGATCATCGGTAACGACCTGGACTTCCCCGACACGTTGCCCACGCTGTTCCCCGCCCGGGGGGAGATGCTGCGGCAGATGTTTCGCCAGCCGGGTGTCGCCGAGGTTACCGGGATGCGCAACGGGACGTTACAGGGGGCGTACCTCATCATCGCCGCGCGCGCGCTCGGTCTGGACTGTGGACCGATGTCCGGATTCGATAATGCGGCGGTGGACAAGGCATTCTTTGCGGGTACCCGCATCCAATCGAATTTCATCTGCAGTCTAGGTCATGGCAAGCCGGAGTCGGTGTGGCCCCGCAACCCACGCCTGTCTTTCGAGGACGCGGGCCGCTTTGCCTGATTGGCGCGGTCGCCGCGATTCGGTCGTCACCTGCTTCCTCACAGCGGCTGGTCGATGGACCGTGCCAGCGGCGTAAACAGTTGCGGCCCGGACGCGGTCATGTGCCAGCAGTCTTCCAGACGGATGCCGAACTCGCCGGGGATGTAGAGGCCCGGCTCGTCCGAGAAACACATGCCCTCCTGAAGCGGCGTCTGGTCTCCATGCACCAGATAGGGCGACTCATGACCGTTGAGGCCGATGCCGTGGCCGGTGCGGTGCGACAGGCCGGGCAAGCGATAGCCCGGTCCCCAGCCCTCGCGGGCATAGAAGGCCCGCACCGCATCGTCGATCGTGCCCACCGGCACGCCGATCCTGGCCGTTTCCAATGCGATATCCTGGCCTCGCCGTACGGTTTCCCAGACCTTGCGCTGTCGTGCGGAGGGCTCGCCGTAAACCCAGCTGCGCGAGATATCGGACTGATAGCCGAACACCTGGGTGCCACAATCCATCAGGATGACGGAACCGTCGCGCACCTGTTGCGTCTGGTGCGAACCGTGCGGGTAGGCGCTCGCCTCGTTTAGCAGAACCAGCGAGAATTCCGGCGGGCCGCCCATCGCGGCCGAGGTGGTGTTCATCAGCTCGGCAATGTGCTCCTGGGTCATGCCGGCCCGGATTAGGCCGTGGACATGGCGCAGGGCGGCGATGGTAATGTCGTTGGCCCGCTGCATCAGCGCGAGTTCCGCCGGCGATTTGATCTGGCGGCAGGCATTGACCAGGGTCTCGCCCGAAACGAATTCGTACTCCCCCGCTGCGCGGCGCAGCCCGTCGAGAACGAAGAATCGCAAGGTCGGCTCGACCGCGATCCTTCCCGAGGCTACCCGGCGATCGGCCAACGCGCGGACCATGCGCTCTTCGGGGTTTTCGTCCTCATTCCAGGGCCGCACGTCAGCCGGAATGCGCAGCGTCTCACGCACACTGGGCTCTTCAAAGGCCGGGGTGACGATGACCGTGTCGCCACCGGCCGGAATGACCGCGGCGGTCACACGTTCGGTCTTTTCCCACTCAATGCCGGTGAAATAGCGCAAGCTCGAGCCGCATTCGACGAGGAGGGCGCCAATGTCCGCCTTGCGCATCAAACCCTGCAGTTTGGCGATGCGCGCCGCGTACTCGCCGGATGCGATCGGCTTCATGGCGGGGCCAGATGGCGGTCGGAGCGCGGCGCGGGTGCCAGCCCGCGAGCGCGATGCCATCGTCAGGCCGGTAATTGCCAAGCTGCCGGCTAGAAATGCCCTTTTCGAAATCATGCGATGCCCCCGATCATTACCAACGACAGGGCTTGGGCTGAGTCACGGGCATCTCGTGGAGTGCGCCATCGAGGCTTACTGGGAGGTTGGACGACCCCGCTCCTACCGGAGCTCTGCGATGCGGGGGCGACCTGGGGTTTGGACCCCGGCAGCGCTATTCAGCGTCGCACGGCGACGACGGTCCAGCACTCCCAGCACGCCCAACCCGCTCAGTAGCAACCAGGCGGAGGGCGGAAGGGGAACGGCGGAAACGCCGAGGAGAACAGGCGCGTAGGGCACCGCGACGCCAAACCCCTGGCCACCGGCTTGCTCGAAGAGCAACAATTGGAGAGACCCGTTCGGCGGATCGCGAAGTATCTGAAGGTAATCGGCCGAGGATGACAATGTGAACCCACATTGAGCACCGCAGGGGGTGCCTATGCCGACCGGGTCGAACAACAAGGAAGTGCCGCTGGTCTCCAGGCCAAGTCCCGAACCAAAGGCGGAAACACCCGCCGACGTGAACGTAAACGTCCCCAGCGAGTCATTGATCGTTCCGCCAATGATGTCCGTCGCCGCGAGTACCCCGGTGTTTCCGTCCGTGACGATGTCGCCGGTGACGGTCGAAAGGCCAATCGCAAAGTTCAAGTTGTACGTGTTCGTCGTGCCGAAGGCGCCGCATGGGGCGACCACAGTCGCCGCGATCACCCATTTCGCCAGATTGTGCATATCGCCCACCCCCGCCGATGGATATCCTTGAATAGGGCCTCACCACTCAATCACTTGCTGCATGCGATGGCCGGTCCGCCCGTGCGCTCAGCCCACCGCGGGCGCTTTTCCTAACGACCGTCGAAAAGATTACGCCCGACACTGCGCGTTGTCATCAGTTTCCCGGGAGATCCACCGACATTTGTGTGACCTGTTGTTTCAAACCTCGGAAATGTCGCTCCCAGATGAATGGCCGTCTCGGCAGCCAATCGGGGGAGCTCTGATTTATCACGCATTCTGGCCGATTGGAGCCTCGCTGACGATGCTCCGATCGGGGCGGAATGCTGTTGTCTGACGGAGTCCCATGCAAACCAGAGCGCCGAGAAACGCGAGGCCCGCGAGCCCCAAAAACGCACCGGAATCGCCCCCGGTCGCCTGCTTCAAAAACCCGATGATGCTCGGTCCAAAAAAGCCACCACTCGTGCCGACCGAGCTGACCAGCGCAATGGCTGCGGCCGCCGAGGAGCCTTTGAGAAGCTTGGCCGGTACGCACCAGAATGAGGTCATAAAGATCGGATTGCCGACCTGAAGGACCACCAAGGCAGCCACGCGGAAGATTGAGTGCGGTAGCAGCGCCACGCCGATGCCACCGACGCAATAAATTGCCAGACCCAGTGCTGCCAACCCGCAACGCTCATCCGTGCGATCAGACAACATTCCCGCCAGCGGGTAAACAATCGCGGCAAGCAGATATATGCCGCCAACGATGAGGCTCGTGGTGGAATTGGTGGTTCCGAGCGCCTCGCGGACCAGCAGTGGCGTCCAAAATGTCGCCCCGTAGGCTATGGCGCAAAGGGCAAAATACGGAAAGATGAGAACCCACAACAGTGGATGAGCCAGCGCGCGAAGCGGTGACATCGATTCTGCGACGGTCACTTGCAGTTCCCGGTCAAGACGGCCTCGCAACCAGTCGCGCTGCTGTTTGGACAGCCATCTGGAGTTCTCGGGACGATCCGTGAGGTAGGCGAGCGCGATGAACCCCAACAACACCGACGGCAAGCCTTCAACCAGGAATAGCCACTGCCAGCCGGCGAGATGCCATGTACCGGTGAGTCCCAATAGGGCACCTCCGAGCGGCGCACCGAGTACCTGCGACAGGGGAATTCCAATGACTATGCCGGAAATCGCGCGGGCTCTGTAAGTCGCCGGGAACCACAAACCCAGATAATAAATGACGCCAGGGAAGAACCCCGCCTCCGCCATCCCCAGAAAAAAGCGAACCCAGTAAAACTGCTGTGGAGTTCGGACCCACATCATCGAGCACGCCAGCAAGCCCCACGTAATCGCGATTCGTGCGAGCCAACGACGAGCACCGAGGCGAGCGAGCAGCAGGTTGCTCGGCACCTCGAACAGCGAGTAACTCAGAAAGAAAATGCCTGCACCGAATCCGAACGCCGCCGAGCTGAACTTCAGATCGCTGTTCATCTGCAGGGCAGCGATACTGATGTTACTGCGGTCGAGCCAGGAGAAAATATAGAGGAGAAAAAGAAATGGAAGAAGCCGCAAGCTCACCCGACGCATGGTGGAAACTTCAGCATCCTGGTCTGCCACGCGCCCATCTCCTTTCGCGGCGATTGATCCTCACCGCAGTCGAATTTACCTCAAAACGGGGTGGTGGTCCTAACATTAGAGGAGCGCAAGCCTTGCTGTGCCATGAACTCGCCTTCGATGACCGGATCCCAGGGGAGCGTCGGCGGGCTGCCGGTTAGAGGTCGAGAAAGTACACCGGAGCGAGTGCGGCCAGCGCGGCGCCGAGTTGTAGCGCGACGATTGACACGGTGTGCCGCGGTCCTCTCGGAAAGCATCGGATCAAGAAGTACGCCATGATCGGCAGCTGCCCGGCCATTAGCATCTGCCAGAGGTGGGCCGCGGTCCCTTCGTCGGCTTCGCGAACAATGCCAAACGCGAGAATGTTGACGATCAAGACGACTTGGGCGCTGAGCGACATGGCGATCGGCAAAAAGGCGCTGGGCTTCTTACCGAGTGAGAGAATCGACGGCGGGGATCCATTCATAGGTGACTCCGGGGTCTCGCGCGCCAGCGGTAACGTGCATCAATGTATCAACACGGACTTTGTAACGCAAAGTACCGTGCCGTGGTGCGGCAAAATGGCAACTGGTCGAGCGGCGTGATCGTCTAACCCCGGAGGCTCAGCAGGCCGACGGTCGGGTATCGCCACCCGCTGAGGTTACGTCCCTGGCGCCGCTCCCGTCGGAACGCAAACCGACAGCTTGGTACCGGCCGGCGAGTGTTTCTCGAGGACCAGACTGCCCCCGAGGCTCTCACACCGTTCGCGGACCCCCAGCAATCCGAGCGAACCGGCCTTTGACAGGGCATTGCGATCGAAACCGATCCCGTCGTCGATCACATCCAGCCGGAAACCCGTTGCATCAGACCATAGCACGACGTCAATCCGGCTGGCTTTCGCGTGGCGTGCCACGTTGGTCATCGCCTCCTGGGCGGCTCTGAAGATGACCAGCCGGCTTGCATCGTCCATGTCGTTCAGCGGATCAATCTTTCGTACCTCGATCCGCAGACCCGAAATGTTGGCGAAAAACCGGGCGTGATCCTCGATTCCTTCGAACAGGGAAAAATGCTTGAGCGCGGTGGGCACCAGGTCGTTTGCGAGCAGCCGAGTATCCGCCATGCATTTTTCGACGGCCTCCGTCAGATCCCGGCATGCCGCGGAGGCGCCTGAGCTATCCTTGATCTCCCGCCGCAAATGATCCAATCCCAACTTGACGGCGAACAGATCCTGGGCGATGCCTTCATGCAAGGTATGAGCGATGGAGCGCCGCTCCTCCTCACGGACCATCTCAACGCGCTGCGCCAGGTCGCGGATCCGTTGGTAGGATTGACGCAATTCGGTGACGTCCGTCGCTAGCGCATAGAGTCCCTGCACCTCACCTTCCCGGAGCTTCGGAACGAAGACGACGTGGCTGTGGTGGCGCGATCCGTCGGGCCACGTGTCGACGTGCTCATAGGACCTTCGTTCGCCGGCCAGAGCCGCGTCCATGTGAGGCTTCGCGCGAGCATACCGGTCCGGTCCGAGAACCTCGCTCGCGTGCTTGCCGACCGCCTCGTCGGCGGCGACGCCGAACCGCGTGGCGGCGACCAGATTCACGAAGTGATTGGTGGAGTCGGGGTGCCAGGAGGTGATCCGTGCCGGGAGGTTATCGAGAATGGTATGCAGATCCTCCCGAGCCGACCGAAGTTCGTCGGTCAGCTGCCGTTGCCCAGTAATGTCCTGTATTTGAGCCACGAAATACAGGGGGACACCCGACCCATTGCGCACGAGGGAGACCGACAGGAGGGTCCATATGATGTGGCCATCCTTGTGAAAATAGCGTTTCTCGAGATCGTAATGGGACAGGGATCCGGCGACCATTTTCCGCACGTAGCCCACGTCGCTCTCCAGGTCGTCCGGGTGGGTCATGGATTGGAAATCCTTTGCCAGGAGCTCCTCGGCCGTGTAGCCGACAATCCGGCACAGGGAGTGGTTGACGCGCAACCAGCGGCCATCGGGAGCCACCAACGCCATGCCGATGGCGGCAAATTCGAACGCGCCCCGGAACCGCTCTTCGCTCTCCCGGAGGCGCTCCTCGGCCGACACGAGTTGCATCACGCGACCCAGGATGCCGGGCAGTTCCTCCCAAAACGCATTGCTCTTCTTCAAGTAATCCGCGGCGCCGAGTTGCAGCGCCTCGGCAGCGATCCGCTCGTTCCCCTGACCCGTGACAACCACGACGGGAATTCGCGGGGACTTCGACTTGGCGGCCTCAAATATATCCCAGGGGTCGCCGCCCGGAAGTTCGTAGTCAAGAATTATCGCGGACACGTGGTGCGTGTCGAGGACCGCCAGGGCGTCCTTGACGCTCGACGCCACGATCGTCGCCGTGCCGGCCCGGGCAAGCGCGCGTCGCTCCAATTCCGCCGTGGCTTGATCATCCTCGACGATCAAAGTCACGTGGGTGTCCCGGTCGTGTTTCATCACGGCTTGACCGGGTCCGAGGGCGGCTTCACGACTGCGAGAAACAGCCCCAACCGTTGGATTGCTTCGACGAACTCCGACGGATTCACCGGCTTCGTAATGTAGACATTGCAGCCGAGTGCGTAGGAACGGTCGATCTCGCGCGGATCATCGGTCGTCGTCAACATCAGCACCGGAATCGTTCTGGCGACCGCATCGGATTTTATCCGCCGGAGCACCTCGAGGCCATCGATACCGGGCATGTTGATATCGAGCAGGATCAGGAGCTCACCATTTTCCGATCGGTCGGTGAACGGGCCGCGGCGAAAGACGTAGTCCAATGCCTCTTCGCCGCCCGTCACGGAGACGATCGGGTTGCGGATACCGCTGCGGTACAAATTGCGACGCACGAGTTCCGTGTGACCTTCGTCGTCATCCACCAGGAGAATCGTGACCTCTGACATGACTACGTTGGTGTCATGCGGAGGAGGAGGGCAACAGCAGGTGAAACGTCGTGCCGACGCCTTCCTCGCTCTCGGCCCACACGGTTCCGCCGTGACGCTCGATGATGCGTTTGACTATGGCAAGACCCATCCCTTCGCCGGACGCGAGAGTGGGATGGAATCGCTGAAATACCTGAAACAAGCGCCGTTGGGAGGCGACAGGAATGCCCGCGCCGTTGTCCCGGATCCAATAGTGCATGCCCGCGCTGGTGCTCTGTCCAGCAATCGAAATGAGGCCCCGCCGCCCGGGCTGCAGGTATTTCAGCGCATTGGAAAGCAGATTGGAGAACACCTGGCCGAGCGCGGTGACATCACCCCGGACGGCCGGGAGTGCCCCGATGACGATGTCGGCGTTGCTGTTCGCGATCGACTGATACAAGGAGAGCATCGTCGCCTCGACAACGGCGCGAACATCGACGTCTTCCAGCCGAAATTGCTGCTTGCCGGTCCGCGACAACAGCAGCAGGGCGTCAATCAGTCGTTGAAACTTCGCCGTGCTGGCGCTGATATAACGCAGCGCGGTGGCAATATCCTTGCGCACGATGTCCTGGACTGCCTTCTCGGTGGCCGGACTCAACGCGGCCGCGGATAAGTGTGCTTCCAGCTCACCGCAGCTGCGCTCCAGTTCGCTCGAAAATCCCTGGAGGTTCACGAGGGGCGCCCGCAAGTCGTGCGACACGATGTACACGAACGCCTCGACCTCCTCGTTCTTTTGCGTGAGCACGGCGTTGGCGGAGGCGAGCTGCGCGGTGCGCTCGGCGACGCGTTTTCCAAGGTCATCGTTGGCGCGTTGCAGTGCCTTCTGCGCCGCATGGCGCTCGGAATTCACCGCGCTCAGAATCAGGGCGGATACCGTGGCGACGGCCATGAACATCTCGAGGAGCAACAGGCGCTGATCGAGGTTTCCGCTCGCAAACGGCCCGCGATCATGCACCGCGCCCCAAGCCGCTAGTCCCGTCACGAGTGCGGCCGCGAGCCCCGTCTCCCGTGTCCCGAAACGCAAGGCGACCCAGATCATGAAGGGGAAAATCGCGTACTGAAGTTGGAACGGTGTTGCGGCGAGGACGAAGCGGCCTTCCAAAGCGACCAGACTAGCGAGCACCAGGCCACCGAATAGCACGACGAGCTCCGCCAGCTCGGCCTTGCTCCAGACCGGCCGGGGATTCGATGCCCAGCTTAGGATCAAGGGTGCGAAGACGAGAACGCCCATGGCATCGCCCACCCACCATACCCACCAAACCGAACCATACGCCGACCATGGGATGATGCCCCACACGGCCAGCGTCGCGACGCCGTTGGTCGCCGAGACGCTGGCGCCCAGAATCGCGCCGAACGCGATCAGCCCGAGAGCGTCACGTACCCGGGCAAGCGTGGGGTCAAAATCGCCCAGTCGAGTGAGTCCATAGCGCACCGCAACGGGACCCAGGGTGTTGCCTGCCGCTATGCACAAAGCGGGGAAAATCGAATTGCCGACGATCGCATTCACCGCAAACGCCCCGACGTACACGGCCGGCCAGATTCGGTAGCCACCCAGGAGCAGGGCGGCCACGGCGATGCCCGTTGGCGGCCAAAGGGCCGTGACTTGCTTGGTGGAAAACGCGAGCGTCAGGCCCCACCGGGCGGCTCCGAAGTAGACGACGGCCACCGCGGCGAGCGCGCCCAGATAGCGCGGTTCCCACGACATCCGAACGCCGACGCTGCGGCTCATGAGGACACTGTGCTCGTTCATCGGGTCCTTGCGGTGGCCCGCAGAATCGCGTCTCAAAGGGCAGATCAAAGGCGAACTCGGATCGGAGCTTACCCTAGGCGGGATCCATTGGACGATATAAACCGGCCCCGGGCCGACCATTGGTGCACGTCGTCACCGAGGCGTGCAGGGTGCGCGGGCTACGTACCGCCGAACTTATAGCGGAAGCGCAAGCCGAAGCAGCATACCGTCGAACGCCAGAGTCCGGTGAGTCGGACGCGTGTCGATCAGGCCGGAAGCGCTCCGCCCAACCGATCGATACTGTGCCCGTCGGAGATGGCCATGACGCAACGACAACCATTCAAGGTGTTGGGAGCGACCTTGCTTCACTTGGTCGGCCTGGGGAGTTTCATCGCCGACGGCGGAATACACAACGTATGTCGGTCCAGACACATCAGATCGATGAAGGGCCGGGTCCGCGATCCCCGTTCGAACAGTGCGGCCGGCAAGCGCGCCAAGCCTGGCGCGCAGCCTACGCTCCGCTGCCGGTGGCCATGTGACTCGCGAGGCCGTCCGTCCGTGACGAATTGACACGCCCAAACATCATGGCCGAGGTCTTGACCGAGAGGTCCCAGAGCCGGCTCGCCAGGCTTCCGTCCTTAAACTCCGGATTTCTGCGGGAGATCTGGCAATCCAGCCAATACTTCCCCGTGATACCCGCAACGAGCGGACTCGCTGCCAACAACGCCGGCGTGGCCGCCCACTGGCCCGGTGACCTCGACCAAAGATTCAAGAGCGCTCGAATCATCCGCGGCGGCTTGAGCGGCCTGGATCGTGGATTCCGAGTGGCGGTTCCGGAATCAAACTCGTTGACTGAAATGCCCCGCGCATCAACGCGACGCGAGAGTTCCTCGGCGAACACCGCCGCAGCGAGCGCGGTTTCGCCGTGAAGGGCGCCCGGATCGTAAATCCGGTCATCGGTGAGATCATCGAACAACAGACCGGGTTCGGGTAAATCCTGCGTCGTTGGCTCATGGCGGGCGATCGCAATCCGTCCGGTTCCGGGTCGGACGAATTCGACGAGACGGTTGACGAGCACGAAACGCGCAATGTGATCGGCGAAGCAGCGCACGTGGGACGCATTGATGATCACAGCGTCCAGCGGACTGGAGAGTACGCGCAGTGATGCCTCGGCGGCGTCCAAGGACTCTGGACGGGTGGGGTCCAGAGCCAGCGGCGTGGAGCCGTTGACCGCCCGGCACGCAGCCTCCGCGTCATCCAAGGTGCGCGCGACGCCGATCACGACGGCGCCGTTGGCCTCGAGGGCCTTCATGGTCTCGAGTCCGGTCAGGGAGCTGCACGCGGTGACGAGCACCCGCTTGCGCGACAGGTCGACCCCCGCCAGCACTTGGTCGGCCGTTGAGCGTGGTCCAAAGGGAATTGCCTGAGTCATGTGCGGTTATCCGGCGTGCCTGACCCATGCGGAAAATGGCGTTGGATGAGGGCGGTCAGGGCGATGAGATAACCCCCGGGCAACGTCCAAATCGCCATCGACGGCCCGAATTCCTGCAGGGCGAGCCGCGTGCATCGGAGCAGTTCATTCACTTTGTTCATGGTCGTCATCCTTTGATTCACTGCCCCGGCTGTCTATGCCTAGGCAAGCATTAATGTAAAAAAGGTCAGGTGTTTTGCAGCATCCGGCCCAAAAAGCTTTCCAGTTGGCGCGCTTCCGACTGGCTGAAGCCGCGGAGGAAGTGGTTGAGTACTTTGACCGAGCATTCGCGCAACTGGGGCAGGGTGGCCAGCCCCGCGTCAGTCAATTCGAGCTTCACCAATCGCCGGTCGTCCGGGCATCGGCGACGACTAATCAAGCCCTTGGCTTCGAGGCGGTCGAGCATGCGCGTCATCGCCCCGGCATCATAAGAAAGGTCCTTGCACAGTTGCGCCACCGATTCCGTGCACTTGGATTTGGCGAGCACGCTGATGACGACACACTGCGCGGCGCTGATTTCGAGATGCGCGAGGTCCGGGTCCTGGGCGAGCGCCGCGTCGAGGGCATTCATGTGCGCAGCCCTCAACCGGTACATCAATTGTCCTACACAGCCGGCGGGCTGATAGGTCTCGACATCATAAACTTCCGCCGTCTGGCCCACGCTTCACCTCAAGCGCAGTTTACTTGCCTAGGCAATGACTGTCAAGGCAGGGGCAGCGTCTAAGATTGTTGAACCTGTCCCTCCTAGGAGCGTTGTAATCACAAACGAACATTTTAGAACCTCACGGGTTCCACCCGGCAACCAAAAGCAATCATAAAATGTGTTGACGTGTTCGTTTAGTGGCGCTTATATTTCCAAGCAGGACGCTGTGGCACAAGCGCCGTGCAACATATTCGTGCCATGTGGGAGGCGAAATGGGGATGCAACACAAATCGATTCTCGTGAATGCGGTAGCCGCGCTCATGCTGGTCATCGTCGCTCCCGAGGGCATGGCGGACCAGGGGAGTCCCGGCAACGCCGCCGGCAATGAAAACGATGCGGCGCTATCGCTCCAGGAAATCGTGGTCACGGCGACGCGCCGCGAGCAGTCGGTCGAGAAAGTGCCGATCAGCATCCAGGCGCTGAGCCAGGACGTACTCACCGACCGCGGCATCAAGGAGATCGCCGACATCGCGGCCGTTACCCCGGGGCTGCAGTTCGCACTGCCGATCGGGATCGTACCCACCATCACCGCGATTTCGATCCGCGGCCTGAACACCGACACCGGTGCGTCGACCGTGGGCCTGTATCTCGACGACACGCCGATCCAGGTCCGACTGTCGGCGCTCGGCAACGTGGGATCTCCCTATCCGGCCGTGTTCGACCTGAACCGCGTCGAGGTCGAGCGCGGTCCGCAGGGTACGCTGTTCGGCGCCAGTGCGGAGGCCGGCGCGGTGCGTTTCATCACCAACCAGCCGAGCCTGACCCAGTCGAGCGGCTACTCGCACGTCGAGTTCGCGACCACCGAACACGGCGCCGGCAGCCAGGAGGTCGGCGTCGCCTACGGCGCGCCGATCGTCACCGACGAGCTAGGGTTTCGGGTTAGCTTCTGGGACCGTCATGACGGGGGCTACGTCAACCGTGTCGACCCGCTGACCGGAGTCACGACGGACCACAATTCGAATGGCAAGGACGAGTTTGCGATCCGCGCCGCGCTGACGTGGCAGCCGGTCGACGGCCTGAAGATCACACCGTCGGCGCTGGCGCAGTGGACGAACATCGACAATACCTCGATCTTCTACGGCTACCTGTCGAATCCCTCCGCCGGCCAGTTCAACGACGGCACCCTGACGCCAGCGCCCTGGCATGACCACTTCTACCTGCCGTCGATCAAGGTCGAAGCCAAGCTGCCGTTTGCGGACCTCACCTCAACGACGTCCTACATGTACCGCGAGCTCGACGCAAAGTTCGACACCAGCGAGAGTTTCTACGGGAATGTCACGACAAACGGCAATCCGGGGTACGGCAGCCCGCTGGGTCCGGACTTCGTGACCTCGCCGCTGGACTCCGGACCGTCGACGACGGGCCAGACCGTGCGCGGTGAGACCGAAGAGCTGCGCCTCGCCTCGAACGACCCGGAGGCCCGGCTCACGTGGGTCGCGGGCGTCTTTCTCGACCACCGCACCCAGTACGAGTATCAGCAGACTCGGGAGCTCGCGATCGATCCCTCTGGCGCACCCGTCTTTAACTTCACGCAGCTGATCACCGACACCCAGGAGGCCTTGTTCGCGCAGGGGGACCTTCACCTGACCTCGCAATGGATTCTGACCCTGGGCGGACGCGTCGCCTTTGCCAAGGTCGACCAGTTCAACACCAACGGTCCGGGCGTCGTGAACACCGGCGAGCTGCCGGCCGTCTCCTCCCCGACTGTTCACGAGACGCCCTGGACACCACGCGTCGCGCTCTCGTACCAGTTGGATCCCGACAACCTGTTTTACGCCGCGATCGCCAAGGGTTTCCGCGTCGGCGGGGGCAATGCGCCGCTGCCCGATGTCTGCAAGGTCACGCCGCCCGCCAGCTACGAATCCGACTATGTATGGAACTATGAGATCGGCGCGAAGAACCGGCTGTTCGATGGCCACGTGCAGCTCGACACCAGCGCGTTCTACATCAACTGGAAGAAGATCCAGCAGCTGATCCCGGTGCCCGCCTGCGGCCTGCTCTACACAGCCAACACCGGCAGCGCGGTCAGCGAGGGCTTCGACCTCGCGCTGCAGACCATCATCACCGATCGGCTCGGCATCGACCTGAACCTGGGCTACGTCGACGCGCACTACAATGTCAACGTGCATGCAGCGAACGGGGCCCTGCTGATCCAGAACAACGACGTGACCGGCCTGCCGCCGCAGGTGCTGTCGCCGTGGAACGCCACGGTGCAGGGTCATTACAAAGTGCCGCTGCCGAACGGTGACTCCGTGCACGGCAACGTCGAGTACCAGTACCAGAGCCACAACGCGGGTCCGTACATCACGCAGATCCCGGGTCCGAGCTATGCCCCTTTGCTCGTCGGCAATCCGGCCACATCGCTCGTCAACCTGCGTGCCGGGTACAAACATGGACCTATCGACGTCGCACTGTTCGTCAACAACGTGGCCGACAGCCATCCGTTGCTGGGAGCCTTTACCAACGGCGCACTCCTGTCCTACAGTAGCTTCCGACCCAGAACCGTCGGGGTGTCCGCGAACTATGCCTTCTAGCGCGAGCCCCGCCGCATCGCCGCCACCCGCGGGCGGCGATGCGCGGCCGCGATTGCAGCGAGTCTTGGGTCTCTGGGACCTGCTGTTGTTCGGCATCGTGCTGGTCAACCCCGCCGGCCCGCTGGGATTCTTCGGCGTGCTGAACCAGCGTGGCCGTGGGCACGCCGCGACCTCGATTCTGCTCGCGATGCTCGCCATGCTGATGACCGCGGTTTGTTATGGCCGCATGGCGCGCGCCTACCCGAGCGCAGGCTCCGCGTTCTCGTACGTCGGTCAGGAAATCCATCCCGTGATGGGTTTTGCGACCGGCTGGGCGATTTTGCTCGACTACCTGGTGTTTCCCGCCATTGCAGTCATCTGGATCTCCCAGCAGTCGCATGTGTTCTTTCCGGAGCTGCCTTACTGGCTGTACGTGTTGGTCTTCACCGCGGCGATCACTGCGCTGAACGTGCAGAACGTGCGGATGTCGAGCCGCGTCAACCTGGGTTTGACCGTGGGCATGGGGCTCGTCATCCTGGTGTTCCTCGCCGCGGCGGCCAATTACGTGCTGGGG
>Ga0182030_10003873_pt1 | contig 31933 bp, 23 predicted proteins | sample 812S3MmetaG_FD_121299 | JGI IMG/M metagenome (GOLD analysis project Ga0182030, IMG submission 121299) | Permafrost microbial communities from Stordalen Mire, Sweden - 812S3M metaG (Illumina Assembly) | ecosystem: Environmental > Terrestrial > Soil > Wetlands > Permafrost | place: Sweden... | reverse complement strand
TGAAGGGTTCGTTCAACAGGCTGGTGAGCATCGAGATGTTCGAAGCGGTGGGTCTGGAGTTTTATGACGCTTTCTTCTCGGCCTGCGACCGGCTGCTGGCTCCGGACGGCGCCATGGTGATGCAGACCATCACGATGAACGAGCAGCGTTGGGACAATTACAGAAAACAGAGCGACTGGATTCAGCGGCGCATTTTTCCCGGGTCGGAACTGGCGTCGATGCTCGAGATTCTCAATTCACTGAAACGGGCAACACGGCTGACGATGTTCCATGTGGAAGACATCGGACAGCATTACGCACTGACGCTGGCGGAGTGGCGCCGGCGCTTCCACGAATCGATTGAGGAGGTGCGTGCGCTGGGGTTCGACGAGCCGTTCTGCCGTATGTGGGACTACTATCTCGCTTTCTGCGAAGGCGCCTTCCGCGAGCGGCACATCAGCGATGTGCAGCTGATGCTCACGAAGAACAACAATCCGGCGACTCTTTTTGGCGAGGCGCAATCTCTTAGCTCCGCCGGAGCTGAGCTGGTCAGTCGCCTCCCCTGAACCAGTTCCATTGGTGTGTGTCCTCGCTGTTGCGCAACATCGTCACGCGCTCGAGGAGGCCGGGGACGTTCTCCGCTGCCAGAACGCGCTCGTAGAGCCGAATAGCCTGTAGCCGGGCAGCCTCGGCGCCATCTTTGTATTCTTCCGGAGTCGCGCCCACATCGTGTAGCAAAGGAAAATCGGCATCGAGCAGCGAAAGGCACCACCAGGTCTCGTATGCCTCCGCTTCAATTCGAATCAGCCGCAAATCGTTCAGTTTTCGCCATGCGGGAGCATCAACAATGCTGATGACCTTGCGGTGAATCTGGTGGTCCGGAAAGCGATCGGGCGACAGTTCATCGGTATCGAGCCACCGCTCCAATGGGCCGAAGGCGAGCAGTTCCGCCAGCGCATCGGCCCCGGCCCGCGTCCCTTTCAGTTCGCGGACGACGCGCCGGAGGAGATCGTGTTGGTACTCCCACTCCTGTGCAATCCCGTTGTACTCATAATGCAGTTCACCGAACGGCGGAACGCTTATGGCGCGACCGGGTCCTTTAGGATCCAGACGGGGCGCCTGCTCATCGGCAGTGATCAGGAGATAGGCCCATGGCTGCGGCTTCGCTGCGTGGTTTGCCTCCGCGAGCAATTCACGAAGGTGTTGTTCCGTCGGCGGTTGGGCAACTGCCGACGTGGCCACCGCCACGAGCAAGGAAATCCTACTTAAGCTCCGCGGCCTTCGTGATGCGTTCCGCATTGAGGTAAGGGCGCAGGGCTTCGGGTATCAAAACACTTCCGTCGCGCTGCTGATAGTTTTCAACAATCGCCACCCACGTACGGCCGATGGCGAGTCCGCTGCCGTTGAGCGTGTGGGCGAGCTCACTCTTCTTCCCGCTCTTCATGCGGATGTTGGCGCGCCGAGCCTGAAACGCCTCGTAATTCGAGCAGGAGGAAATCTCCTTGAAGCCGTTCTGCCCGGGCAGCCAGACTTCGATGTCGTAGGTCTTTGCCGAGCCGAAACCGATGTCGCCGGTGCACAGAACCACGGTGCGGAACGGCAGTTCGAGACGTCGCAGGATGTCCTCGGCATCGTCGGTGAGACGATCGAGCTGATCGTAGCTGGTGTCGGGATGGGCGAACTTCACCAGTTCCACCTTCTGAAACTGGTGCTGGCGGATGATGCCGCGCACGTCGCGCCCGTAAGAGCCTGCTTCACTGCGGAAGCACGGAGTATAGGCACAGAAGTTGATCGGCAGCTTCTCGGCATCCAGGGTTTCATCGCGAAAGATATTCGTGACCGGAACCTCGGCGGTAGGAATGAGCCAGAAATCGGTGTTTTCGAGCTTGAAAAGATCCGCGGCAAATTTAGGCAGTTGGCCCGTGCCGTAAAGGCTGGCGGAGTTCACCATGAACGGGGGCAGCACTTCGGTGTAGCCGTGCTCGCGGGTATGCGTGTCGAGCATGAAGTTGAGCAGCGCCCGCTCCAGCTTCGCCCCGAGGCCGAAGTAGATGGCGAACCGCGCCCCGGTAATCTTTGCCGCGCGATCGAAATCAAGAATTCCGAGGTCCGGGCCGAGGTCCCAGTGGGCCAAGGGCTCGAAGTCCAGCTTTCGGGGCTCACCCCAGGTTCGGATGACGACATTATCTTCGGCGGACCTGCCCACAGGGACGGAAGCATGCGGAAGGTTCGGCACTCCCGCCATCAACTCGCGGTATTCCGCGTCCACTTCTTCGGCGACCGCAGCCAGCGCGGCGATGCGTTCGCCCACCTCACGCGACTGGCGCTGCAGATCAGTCGTGTCGGCCCCTTCTTTACGCAGCCTCGCGATCTCGCGCGACTGCGCATTCTGATCGCGACGCAGCTCTTCGGTTTCTGTTATGGCAGCGCGGCGGCGGCTGTCAAGTTCCCGAAACTGCTCCACCGGCAGCGTGAATCCGCGCGTTGACAGGCGCTCGGCGACAGCGTCAAGATTAGCCCGAAACATCCCCAGATCATGCATATGTATGAAGTATGGCAGCAGACAAACAACAGGCGGCTGTGCGGTTTCAGAGTCTGCGGGAGCGGTTCAGGCGCGGCAGCCTGCCGCTATTTTTCCTCTTCGTTTTCGGCGGCGACGGGTTCGAGGTCCTCGGCTTCGAAGATCTGCCGGCAATCGACGCACTCGACATAGTCGACGCCGTCGCGGCGGGCCAGTACGATGGTGTTTTTATGCTCGCAGGCGGTCTGCATAATCAACGCTTGGGATACGAATTATTGTAATGAACCGAGACACGGTGTCAAGGGCGTGGAGCGGGCTGGCAGTCAGCCCCAACGCGGGTTCGATGGTTCTCCGGGGCACAGTGCCTTCGCTCTATAACGCAAATTATAAACCCGCCATGGCCCTTCGATCTCCGCTTTTCGTTAGGAATTGTAAGGCCGGACGCCTGCCGGAGGATAAAATCCCCTCAGATGCCTTTTCCAATACACCGCCCCCGCCGCCTGCGGTCGACCGAAGCTATCCGCAGGGTGGTACGGGAGACCCGGCTGGAACCCGCAAACTTCATTCTTCCTCTGTTCATTTGCCCCGGCGAGGGAGTCCGGAAGCCGATCAGTTCGATGCCGCCGCACTGTCAGCTGTCCATTGATGTGGCAGTGGAGGAGTGCCGCGAGATCCAGCAACTGGGAATCGGCGGCATCATCCTGTTCGGACTGCCGGAATCAAAAGATGAAGAAGCGTCGGGAGCCTATGACGAAGAGGGAATCGTGCAGCGGGCGATTCGCGCGATCAAGGCTCACCTGCCCCATTTGCTCGTCATCACGGACGTCTGCAACTGCGAGTACACCAGCCACGGCCATTGCGGCAAGGTGGTGGAGGGCGAGATCGATAACGACGCCACGCTCGAATGGCTGGCGGCAAGCGCCCTGTCGCATGTGCGCGCGGGGGCGGATATGGTGGCGCCTTCCGACATGATGGACGGGCGGGTGGGGGCGATTCGGAAGAGACTCGATGCCAACGGGTTCACGAATGCGCCGATCCTCGCGTATGCGGCGAAGTTCGCATCGGTTTTCTATGGGCCGTTCCGCGAGGCCGCGGATTCCACGCCGCAGTTCGGTGACCGGCGCAGCTACCAGATGGACCCGGCGAACGGCCGCGAAGCCATGCGCGAGATCGAACTCGACCTTGAGGAAGGAGCCGACATCATCATGGTGAAGCCGGCACTGCCGTATCTCGACCTGATCCGGCAGGCGCGCGACCGCTTCGATGTTCCGGTTTCGGCATATCAGGTGAGCGGGGAGTATTCGATGATTATGGCGGCTGCGGAAAAGGGCTGGATCGATGAAGAGCGGGCCATGGTGGAGAGCCTGACGTCGATCCGGCGCGCCGGGGCGGACTTCATCCTGACGTATTTTGCGAAGCCAATGGCGCGGCTGGTTGGCTAAAGATTTTCGAACAGATCGGCGATCTGCACGCGGAAGCCGGGAATCAGTTCGGAAGTAAGGAATGCACCTTCGCGTAAACGCCGCATACCAGCCAAGGTATGCAGTTCGAGAGTGTGGATCGCGGGTTCGATCAACCAGACTTCCTGCACGCCCCACTTGAGGTAGGCATCCAGCTTTCGGCGAATCGTCGTCGCAAACTCAGACGGTGAGACGATTTCGACGATAATGTCGGGTTTCTGGACGACAGGCTCGCGGTGACGATCAACACTCTGCCACGTGTCTACAGAGAAGAATACGAAGTCGGGACGCAAGCGGGTGTTGGCCCGGACCGCTAAGTATGTTTCAAGCAGCGCCCCGCCAGCGGCGCCCTGGAGCAGGTTTGAGAGCCGCATGAATGTGGCGCCGTGTCTAAGCGTTGCACTCGGCACCTCGATGAGTTCTCCGTCCAGCAGTTCCCACTTGCGGATTTCCTCTTCGGGAAGCGCATCGAACTGTTCGGCCGTCATCTGTACCGGGACCGGCATACGTAAATGATATCGCTACAATAGTGCTTTCCCATGCAATTTCTTGAATCAAGCCTCGTCGAGCTGATCACTCAGACGTCCACCAATCTCCCGCCCGATGTGCGCACCGTGATGACGGAGACGGGCCTCGCCGAAAGGCCCGACACGCAGGCTTCGCAGGCGCTCAATATCATCTTTTCGAACATCGATATGGCGGCCGAAGATTCCGGCGCCATCTGCCAGGACACCGGTATGCCCACGTTTTATGTGCATACCCCGGTGGGCGTCAATCAGATTGCTGTGAAGAAAGCCATTCGCGGGGCGGTGGCCGAAGCGACGAAGCTGGGCAAGCTGCGTCCGAACTCCGTCGATTCGCTGACCGGGAAAAACACCGGCGACAATCTCGGCACTGAAACACCGGTGATTCATTTCGAGCAGTGGGAAGAGGACGAGATTGAGGTCAAACTCATCCTCAAAGGCGGCGGTTGCGAGAACAAGAATGTTCAGTATTCGCTGCCCATGAATCTGGACCACCTGGGACGTGCGGATCGCAACCTCGAAGGCGTCAGAAAGTGTCTCCTGCATGCAGTCTGGCAGGCGCAGGGACAGGGCTGTGCGCCGGGCGCACTGGGCGTGTGCATAGGAAGCGATCGCGCGCACGGATACGATCTCGCCAAAGAGCAGCTGTTCCGGACGCTGGATGATAAAAATCCGGTTCCGGAGCTCGCCGAACTCGAAGCGCGCGTGATCGGGGAGGCGAACGAACTGGGCGTCGGCGCGATGGGCTTCGGCGGACGCATTTCCCTGATCGGCTGCAAAATAGGCGTCGCCAATCGGCTCCCGGCCTCCTATTTCGTATCGGTCGCCTACAACTGCTGGGCGTTCCGGAGACTAGGCGTGCGGCTTGATGCCCACACCGGCGCTATTACGAACTGGCTGTATCGCGATCCGGCGCGAACCGTCGAGCGCATGACCAGGAGCGAGGGTTTCCCGCTCACGGGCCGCGAGATTGTTCTCACAGCTCCGCTGACAGAGGAGAACGTCCGGGCACTGAAAGTGGGCGATGTGGTGCTGGTGCGCGGAGAAGTCTACACGGGGCGCGATGCGGTCCACGCGTATCTGATGAAGAATCCGCCGCCAGTCGACCTCAATGGGGCGGTGCTTTACCATTGCGGGCCTGTGATGCTGAAGAGCGGCGACAAATGGACGGTGAAGGCGGCTGGTCCGACCACCAGCATCCGCGAGGAGCCCTATCAGGCAGACGTGATCAAACGCTACGGCGTACGCGCGGTGATTGGCAAAGGTGGAATGGGCGCGAAAACCTCGGCGGCACTGAAGGAGTTTGGCGCGGTGTATCTCAATGCCATCGGCGGCGCGGCGCAGTATTATGCGCGCACCGTGCAGGACGTGCTCGACGTGAATCTGCTGGAGTTCGGAGTGCCCGAAGCGATGTGGCATCTGCGCGTCGACAACTTCCCGGCGATCGTGACCATGGATGCGCACGGCAACAGCCTGCACGCGGACGTGGAGGAAGCGACGGCGGCAGAATTGGAGCGGCTGCAACCAGCCTGATTTACATCGGACTGTTATAATCATTTCTTCCCTCCGTGGAGCCCTTCTCACCTCTGGCCAGGTAGCTCAGTCGGTAGAGCGCAGCCCTGAAAAGGCTGGCGTCGGCGGTTCGATTCCGTCCCTGGCCACCATTTTTTCAATTACTTAGCGGCACCCGGAAACATTGGGTTTCAGTTCAGTCGAACAACAGCCGAACATCCTCAACGGGCGTTCGCTGGTTCGGCGCTTCCAGTTTCGATTCGCTTCCAGATTTCCCGTACGGTGCCGCTGGTCCGGGCGGTGTGCTTCGGGGCGATCTCGATGAGCGAACCCGCAACCCAGCGATCGCCGATACCGGAATAGCTGGTACGCATGGCGGGCGAGCCGGCATCGGTGCCATCGATCGGCCAGAAAAACGGCAACAGGTGAACGCCGCCGAAACTCAGGCAGGCCGCCGCCGGATAAGCGATCGATGTAAGGACAATTTTGCGAATCGTGCAACGGCCGGTGTGCCACGCGCCGCTTATGTAAGATCCCCGTTTCAGATTTTCCAGAACGAATTACGAGCTTCAGTGACGCAACGTGGCTGGACGCCGCCGGAAACTATCACAGCGACCAACTGCACGTCGTGGAGCGCCAAAGGCGCGCGAGTCGCGACACTCTGATGTACGAAGCGACCATTGACGACCCGAAGGTTTTCATGCAGCCCAGGAAGATCCGCATGCCGCTTCGCCTGCAGAAGGCAACGCAGATCCTCGAGGATGAATGCGAAGAGGGCGAGAATGGACAGCGGCATCACGCCCAGGATAAGACCGCGCAGTTTCCACCCTGACACTCACTTCGGCGCGGCCAGACTCCCGGAAAAAAATGGAAGCACTTTTTCCGCGAAGCGGGCTGTAATACGGCTCCCGTGATCTCCGTCGTAGGTCTCGAACTTGTGTACGATTCCGAGACGGGTTAAGGCCTGATCCAGTTGCGTGTTGGTCGTCAGGAATGGGTCCTTCGTTCCTACGTCGAGGGCGATAGCGCGATATTGTCTGAGGCTGGGCACATACTGATCGACCATCAGGAGAGGCGAGTTCATCGTCCACTTGGCAGCGATCAGCGGCTGTAGTTCTCCGTCTTTGGCTGGAAGGTCGAAATAATTCGGCGGGTTCAGCGTATCTGGCGCCCATGCCGCGGCCTGCGCGGAGAGCGCTTTCGCCAAAGCCCCGCTCGGCGCCTGGTTCGCCGGCGCTCCGGGAACCAGCCGCTGCGGATCGTTCATCAGGCAGCAGGAACTCATCGCATAGAGGACCGAAAACACTTCGGGATACTTCATGCCGATCCGCATTGTTCCATATCCGCCCATCGAATGGCCGGCGAGACCTCGCGCGCCCCGATCCGCAATCGTGCGATAGTGACTGTCGATGTATGCGATCAGGTCTTTCGCGATGTACGCCTCCCAATCGCCCGTGGTTGGCGAATTCGAAAACATGCTGCCGTCGTAAACGGTAAAAGCGTCGGGAAGCACCAGCATCATTTCGTGCGCTGATCCATCCGCGATGGCTGCGTCAGCGGCGGCGGGCACGGACAGGGATTTCCAATAGGTCTCGGCATGTGCGGCATAGCCATGGAGGAAGTAGACGACCGGGTAGCGGCGATTCCGGCTCGTGGTATAAGTGGCTGGAAGATAAACGAACACGTCGCGGTCGGGAGAATCGCCCTCGAGATTCCCTTCGAGGGACTTGCCGTGGACTTTGATCTTTTCCCACGAACCTTTCTTTGCCTCATCCCCCTTCTGGGCTCTGCTTTCGGAGGCAAGAAACAGAACCATACACGCGGCAAAAAAGACGGCCAGAGCAACTTTCATAGCTTTATCCTCTCCCTGCTTCCCGTCGGATCCCAGTCCCGAGTTTATACCAGTCAACCGGTATGAAAGCGCGTTGACGTGAAACATCCCGCCACGTTAGACTGTATCGTAAATGCGAACCAGCGATGCGGACCCGCGCACAGCCGGCGTGCATTCATCGGGTACGGAGACAACTATACTGTGCAGACCAGAACCCTCCTGACGAGACGAAACACGTTTTCCGCGACGGCCCTGCTCGCTCTGGCATTCGCGCCGTCGCTCGCGGCGCAATGGCTTGGTTACGCCACCCCCAACGTGCCGAAGAAACCAGACGGCACTCCCGATCTCGCCGCGCCCGCGCCGCGCACTCCGGATGGGAAACCCGATCTCTCCGGGATGTGGGGATGGATCAACATCGGCAAACCGTGCGGCGCCCAGTGCACGGATACGCAGATTTCCCGCGAGTTCGGCAACATCGCCTCCTCCCTGAAAAGCCCTCTGCCCTATCAGCCATGGGCCGCGGAACTGGTCAAGAAGCGCAGCGTGGAGCAGGGTCTCGATCCCAACGTGCACTGCATGCCCCGCGGCGCTCCGCGCATTTGGACCGACGACTACTATAAGCGCATCTTCGAGGTCCCCGGCCGCGTCATCATACTCACCGAACGGAATATGCAGTACCGGCAGATCTTCACGGACGGCCGTAAATTTCCGGCTGATCCGAATCCCGTCTGGAACGGCTACTCCGTCGGCCATTGGGAAGGCGACACGTTTGTGGTTGAAACCATCGGCTTCCGTGACGATCTCTGGCTCGATGCCCGCGGGAATCCCCTGACCGAGCAAGGCAAATTGACCGAAAAGATCCGGCGCCCGAACTTCGGCACACTCGAAATTGAGATGACGATCAACGATCCGAAAGCCTACACCGCGCCCTGGAGTGTCAAGATCGAGGAGCCACTGATTCTCGACAGCGAACTCATCGATTACTACTGCCTCGAAAACGAGCGGGACTCATCGCATATGCGGACACAAGATGTGCCGCTGGGCGGACGCTAAACGCCGGCGCGGACCGCGGAAGATCTACTGACTCCGAACAGATAAACGTCGGAGAAGTAGTCCGCTAACTCAGCGGGTCGCAGCGACCCGCGCTTTTGATACCACTCGACGGTGCGGTCGAGCAGACCCTGGAGCATGGAAGCCAAATAGCGGGGCTCCACATCTCCGCGGATGGATCCGTTCTCCTGACCGGCCTCAATTATGCGGCGGATTTCTGCCTGGTAAGTCTTTCGCAGGCTGATAATCTCGGCAAGGCGCTGCGGTGACAGCGCACGCACTTCTGCCAGCGATGTCGCATGCTGGGTCTGGTCCCGCAGCAGGCTGAGACAGTGGGCCCGAATCAGCACCGAAATTTGTTCGAGGGGGCATTCCAGGCCCTGAATCGCCTGATAGACGTCCGCCTGCAGCGTTTCCATGGACGATTTGCAGATCAGGTACAGAAGGTCCTCTTTACGCTTCACGTGGTAGTAGAGGGTCGCCTTCTCCATTCCGCTCAGGGCGGAAAGCGATCTCGTAGTCGTCGAAGCGTAACCCTGGCGCGAAAAAAGTTCCGCGGCCGTAAGCATGAACTTTCCCAGGGTGCCTCCGTGAGCCGGGCTGGATCGCGTCCGCCCCGGTTTCCCGATTTCCGGCCGGGGCCGCCGTGCCTGTCCTGGCATTGTGATCCCTTCGAAGAACACCTGGTCATAAATGCCGGCGAGCGCATCAACCGGAAGCCGCCCCGATATGTGATACCAGCGTGGCGTCCAGTTGAGGTAGTTGAGGAGGGCCAGGCGCACGACAGGTACGGGAACGTCGTCGCGAAGAATGCGGTGTTCCATGCAGGCCTTCAGGTCTTTGTCGAGCAGGTCCGAATAATTTGCCCGCGCAGCCTCCAGTTCCTTGCTGTGGGCGCGCGAAAGAGAGCGGAATTCACTGATTGCCGCCAGACTGCCGGAAGGGTTTTCAAATAATCCGTTCAAATGAGCGTGGATCAGCGTCCGCAGGCGGTCGCGCGGACTTTTCTCGTTGTGCAGCGCCACCCGGACCTTGCCCTCTATCGATTCCATCGTCCGGCGGCTGATCCGGTACAGCAGATCTTCTTTGCCCGAGATGTGATAGTACAGCGACGCCTGCTGAATATTCAGGCGGGCAGCAATCTCACGCGTGGTGGTTTCGTTGAATCCCTTTTCGCAGAATAATGCCGCTGCAGCATCGAGCACCAGCTGTGCGGTCGGACCGGATAATTCGGGCTGGTGCTTTGAGCGATCGACGTCGCCTTTTTCAGCACTTGTATTTATCGTCAGCGCACGACCGGAAGATCTCTTTTGCGTGAGGCGGAACTGCTTTGGCCTGTCGAGCGCACTTTTCAGACCACGCAGAGCAAATCGCGCATGTTCGCGAACCAGAGCTTCGGCGCGCCCGGCGTCGTGCGCCTGGATGGCGTCGAGAATTTCGTCATGGTCTCTTATCGCCCGGGCGAACCAACCGGGTTCTCCGGGAATCACTACTGCCGCGGGAGATGCGAATGCAATCGCATGCACGCGTTCGAGGGAGAGATGCAGCATCGGGCTGTTCGCCAGTGCGACCAGAGCTTTATGAAACGCCAGATTCATTTCGCCGTAGCGCGCCATCTCCTCGGCGCTGGCGGGTGTTGTCTCGCCCACCGAGGCCATAGCTGCGGTAAGCTCGGCGTTGATCCGGCGCGCTTTCTCCAGCTGCGACGCATTTCTGATTCTGCGGGCTGCAAAACCCGCGGCGAGACTTTCGAGCGCACCGCGCGCGTCCATCGCGTCAGACACGTCCTGGTAAGTGATCACCCGCGCCTGGTAGTCACCTGAAGGCGTCTCCTCGACCAATCCCTCGTGGCTGAGGCTCTCGAGCGCCCAGCGGAGCATCGGCCGGGAAGCTCCCATCGTTTTTGAAAGCTCCACTTCTTCAATCTTTTTTCGGGAAGCGAACTCGCCGCGCAGAATCATCTCGCGGATCGCAATCAGCATCTGCGCGCGGCGTGAATTCACGCGTGAAGAATCAGGCATTCGGGGTTTTGGGCACGCAGCACAGAGCAGTCCACATCATAGCTCAGGCCTGAAAACTGCCAGGCCGTCCGCGTACCCCCGGATTTTTTTTACCAGTCGACAGGTATTGACACCGCTTGCGGACGTGAATATAATCCGTGCTGATCGTAAGGATAGGGTGCGGACCCGGGAACCGTGAGTCCGCCGAGGAAGGGGATTTCATGATCAGATTTGCACTGGCAATGTTGCTGACGTGCGTCGTTGCATTCGCTCAGGGTGATCGCGGAACAATCACTGGTACGGTAACTGACCAGAGTGGCGCGGTGATCGCCGCCGCGGCCATTGACCTCACGAATTCAGAAACCGGGGTTGCCTACAAGACGGACACCACCGCCACCGGCAATTACACGATTGTGCAGGTGCCCGCCGGTACCTACGGGATGACCGTGACCGCGCCCGGGTTCAAGAAGTATATCCGGCAGAATATTGCGGTCGCGCCCACGGAGACCGTGCGACTGGATGTGCCCCTCGAAGTCGGTGCGGCCACCGATTCGGTCACGGTGAGCGCCGAGGCTTCTCTTCTCAAGACCGACAGCAGCGACGTGAGCAGCGATATCGAGGCGACGCACCTGAATGACCTCGGCCTGCTGGGCATTGGTGGAACTTTTTCGTCCAGTCAGGGCCTGCGCTTCTACCAGACGGAAGTCATTCTGGTTCCCGGCGCGTATGCGCCGGGCTCGGGATTTATTTTTGGGGTCCGCGTCAATGGCGCGCCCAACGGCACGCAGCGCACCCAGGTCGACGGCATGGACAGCACCAACCAGATCAACTCCGTTCAGGCCGGCACCGGTTCCAGCGTGGACGCCATGCAGGAAATCGCTCTCCAGACCAGCAACTTCGCACCGGAGTTTGGCTCCGTTGGCGGCGGATTGTTCAACATCACCATGAAATCCGGCACCAACCAGTATCACGGCGGAGGCTACGACTATCTGGCAAATGAGGCCTTCGACGGAGCCACTCCGTTCGTCAACACCCTGCAACGCCTCCGGCGCAACGATTTCGGCTTCTTTGTGGGTGGCCCGGTGTGGATTCCGAAGGTTTACAACGGCAGGAACAGGACTTTCTTCTTCTATAACCGCGAGGAGTACAAAGAGAACGCGCCGGTGTCCGACACCTACATCACCGTGCCCACCGCCGCTTATCGCGCGGGCAACTTCGCCGGGGCCATCACCGGCAGCGGCCCCGTAGGCACGGATCCGCTCGGTAATCCCATCTTTGCGGGCGGAATCTACGATCCGAAATCAGAGCGAACCGTCAACGGGCAGGTGGTACGGACTCAGTTTCAGAACAACACGATTCCCATGTCGAGGATGGATCCGGTTGCCTTGGCAATCCAGAACCTGATTCCCATGCCAACCAACAGCAATGCCGCCCTGAACGATCTCGTGAACATCCCCGGCAGTCGCAATACCAGCAACGAGTCGGTGAAACTCGATCACCAACTGACAAATAACATTAAACTCAGCGGCCTGTATCTAACCAACTCCAGTAACGCCCCGTACTCGCAGAGTCTGGACGGATCCGAGGGACTGCCTGCTACCATCACTGCAACCCGCGGCAGCTTCAGCCGATCCCAGAATTTCCGCCTGAATTACGACCAGACACTAAGTCCCACCCTGCTCTTGCACCTGGGTGCGGGAATCCTGCAATACCAGCTGAACGATCATTCGCCGACCACGAATTTCAACGACTCCAGCATCGGACTCACCGGCGTTCCCAATATCGGTGGACGCTTCCCGGCCATCGGCGGACTATGCGTGTCCGGCGCGGGCAGTAACACCTCGCCGTGCCTCGGGACGGGCGGAATGATGAACATGGGTCCCGGCGTTGCAGGCATCAGCGCGCAGTCGATCACGGATCAGATGACGCCTACGTTCCAGGGATCGCTTACCTGGGTCAAGGGCAACCACACCTTTAAATTCGGCAGCGAAATGCGCCTTTTCGGTTATCCGCTGTTTTCGCTGGCATCCACTAACGGCACCTTTACCTTCGCCGCCGCTCAGACCTCGCAGGTTTACACCCAATCGTCGACCTTTGGCGGCCAAACGGTGGGATTCCCCTATGCCAGTTTCCTGCTTGGTCTGGTCAACAGCGGCACGGTGAATCCGCCCGCCGATCTGCGCACCGGCAAGCATTTCATCGCCTTCTTCGCGCAGGATTCCTGGAAGGTCACCCGGAAACTTACTTTGACTTACGGGCTGCGGTACGATTACGACACTTATAACAAAGAACAATACGGCCGCTTGCCCACCCTGGATCCGACACTGGCGAATCCCACTGTGGGAGGACATCCCGGCGCCGCCATTTACGAAGCCACCTGTAATTGCAGCTTTGGCAAAAATTACCCGTACGCCTTTGGTCCTCGGCTAGGTATCGCCTATCAGATTAATCCCAAGACTGTGTTCCGCGGAGGAATCGGTATCGCCTACGACGGCACCGACACTGCCGTCACCGGAACCGGCAGCGCGCAGCCCGCTAATAACTTCAGTTCGCCCGCATTTGGGGAGCCAGCTATGACGCTGGCCACGGGCGTACCCTCTGCATACGTCCTGCCGTGGCCAAACCTGTCCGCCGGCTCGTTCCCCAATCCCAACTTCCCCCAGTTTTTGAATGGGATGACTTCCGTGGTGGATCAGAACGCCGGCCGACCGGCGCGGCAAACCCAATGGAACGTAGGCTTCCAGCGCGAGATTATCAAGGACCTCCTGGTAGATGTCGCCTACGTTGGCAATCGCGGCGCGTGGTGGCTGAGTTCCATCCTTGATAACTACAACGCCCTGACACCGCAGATCCTGGCCGCCAATGGCATCGATCTCTCCAATCCAACGGACCGCGGCTGGCTTACCGCGCAGATCGGATCGAGCGCCGCAGGCCCCTTCCAGAACAAGCTGCCTTACGCCGGATTCCCGCTGACCTCAACCGTCGCCCAGTCTCTGCGCCCGTTCCCGCAGTTCTCAAGCGGACTGGCCCCGCTGTGGGCTCCGCAGGGGCGCACGTGGTACGACTCGCTCCAAATGAAAGTCACCAAGCGTTACTCTCACGGGCTGGTCGTCGACTACGCCTTCACCTGGGCTAAGGAGGAGCAGCTCGGCGTCGAAGGGGGCACCGTCAACGACTATCAAGACCGCCTGCAGAACAAATCCATTTCAGGATTCTCCCGCCCGCTTGTGAGCACCATTTCGGCCACCTACACCTCTCCCAAAGTGGGACGGAACAAGTTCGTTCAGGAGGCCGCCGGCGGCTGGATTCTCGGCGCCGTGTTGCAATACGCCAGCGGTCTGCCCATTCTTGCGCCTACCTCAACAAACAATCTGAGTACGGTGCTGTTCCGCTCAACGTTCTTTGACCGCGTGCCGGGCGTGCCGCTCTACCTCAAGGATCTGGACTGTCACTGCATCGATCCCACCCAGCAGCTGGTACTGAACCCGGCGGCGTGGGTCAACCCGCCCGCCGGCCAGTTCGGGACTTCCGCGCCTTATTACAACGATTACCGGTATGAGCGGCGGCCCGCCGAGTCGATGAGCCTCGGCCGCGTCTTCAGTTTCCGCGAACGGTACAGGCTGACCCTCCGAATGAATTTCCAGAACATCTTCAACCGGACCCAGCTGAATAACCCGACCGCCACGAACCCTCTCGCGCCCGTCACCCACGCCGCCAACGGCGAACTCACCGGCGGGTTCGGATTCATCAACTACGTCGGCGGTTCGACGTTTTTCCCGCCCCGCCAGGGGACACTGGAGATGCGCTTCCAGTTCTGAAGCGGAATAATAACGCCGCCGAGCTTATCATTTCGGCCCGGCGGCGCTGTTTCACTCGGCCTGTCAGTGACTGAGCACTACGGTTTCGGGGCCGGGAAATATGTTGCGATGCGGTCGTTCAGGGTGAACTCCATTCCAAGGCCCGGATACTGAGCCAGCACTTTCGCTTTCATCTCGGCCGCATTCTTCGAAGCGGCAAAGTTCACATCCCAATCGGCCATGTATTTCTTCATAAACTGAATGGATCTCATGTCACGTGTCGCTCCGGGTCCCTCGTGTCCGGGCACGATGATGGCGGGCTGCAGGGCGGTGATCTGATCGATGGTGTTGTTCCAGCCCTCGCGAGCCTTGTCTCGCGTCACGCCGAAATAGACGTGATCGAAGACGATATCTCCTGTCACGACTGCCTTGAGCGACGGGATATAGATGTAACTGTTGCCCGCGCCGTCGCTGCCCGGTACCGGCCCGGTAACCGGAAACTGCTCGCCTTCGAGCGTCAGCACGGGAGTCGTGAGCTCTTCCGGCACAACCGGTTCGGGTCCGGGAATGTTATTGCCGTAAGTCGGAAACCAGAACTTCTGGCGGGCCGGCCAAGCCGTTTTTGCTGCGTTCGCGGTGGCGGGCAATGCGACGATCCGGGCGCCCGGAAATGCCTGCTTGAGGACCGCCAGCCCGAACAGATGATCCGGATGCGGGTGCGTAACATAAATGGTCGTCAGGTTCTTTTTCGATTCCAGAATTTCCGCCGCCAGACGATGCGCCTCGCTGAGGCTGAATTGCGGGTCGATCAGAATCATGTCCTTGTCGCCTGAAATCATGGTCGAGTTGACGTCATATCCGGTCTGGCCTTGGCCGGTATGAACTTTCAGCTCGAGGTGCGACTGCGCCGCGGCGCTCGTCGCGAAAAGCGCTGTACCGAGTGCGGCGGCAGCGAAAGCGGCTCGTATTCTCATTGCGATTTGATCCTGTCCGGGGTTTTGTAAATGATTGTGAGATTTCAACCGGCACGGGCCGGATGAAGATACTTCTCGAGCGTGATCTTATACTGTCCGGAAGCTTTCTGTCAAAGCGCGGCGAGGCTTGCTTCCATACCTGTCGGCTGGTAAGATTCGGTACGTGCCTGCGGGGTCCGCAGGCTTCATTCTGGAGGACGCTCCGTGAAAGCTCAATTCGCCGGATTCCTGCTTGCCTGCCTGGCTTCCGTAGCGCCGGCGGCAGCGGCCGCATCGGATGCGAAGATTGCCGGTGCCACCCGCGACGGGGATCGCGCAAACGTCATGGCCCTGCTGCGCACCGGCGCGGGAGATCCAAACGCCAAGCTGCCGGATGGCACCTCTGCCTTGCACTGGGCCGTCCGTTCCGACGACTCTGAACTGGTCTCGCTTCTGCTCCAGGCGAAAGCCGACGCAAACACCGCCGATCCGGATGGCGTCACTCCCCTGGCAATCGCCTGCACGAACGCCAATGCGGAAATCGTTCGCAAGCTGCTGGCGGCGGGAGCCAACCCCGATCTGGCGGACCGCGCAGGTTTCACCCCGCTCATGCTGGCTGTGAGCCGCCCGAAATCCGACATCGTCCGCATTCTGCTCGACGCCGGCGCGAAGGTGGACGCACGGGAAAGCGCAGCGCAGGAAACCGCCCTCATGATGGCCGTGAGAGAAGACAACGCGGCGGCCGTCCGCCTCCTGCTGGATCGCGGCGCGGATGTGAACGCGGCAACACGGGTGGGGAAAGCGCCCGCGCGCCGTCCACCCGGCGCGGGCGGCGGTTCACATGGCGCCGGTATTGTGCGCAGCGGCTGGCCGGAGCAGGGATTCCAGGATGCCACGCCCGGAGGGATGACGCCGCTTCTTTACGCCGCGAGAGGCGGCCGGACCGAAATAGCCCGCCTGCTGATTGCCGCCGGCGCCAAGGTCAATCTCCCCGACGCCAACAAAATCACACCTCTGCTGATGGCGGTCACCAATAACCAGCCGGACACCGGTGATCTTCTGATCCGGAACGGCGCGGAGATCAACAGCTCCGATTTCTGGGGCCGAACACCTCTGTGGGCCGCAGTGGAAATGCGAGATGTCGAGTACAGCCGCAGCGGCGAGCATAACGTCGACCGGGAGCGCCTGCTGCAGTTGATTCGCGAATTGCTCGATAAGGGCGCCAATCCGAACGCACGCACCGCGGAGGTTCCCCCCACCAGAAGATTCCTGATGGGGCTCGGCGATCTCTCGTGGGTCGATTTCACCAAACAGACGCCTTTTCTGCGCGCGGCGCTTTCCGGCGATGTCACCGTCATGAAGCTGCTGCTGGAAAAGGGGGCCGATCCGAATATTCCAACGAATTCGGGCACGACAGCGCTGATGGCCGCGGCGGGCGTCAACTGGGTCACCAACCAGACGTTCACCGAGGATACAGCGGCACAGATCGAAGCCATCCGTTTGTGCCTCGAAAAAGGCGCGGACATCAATGCCGCAAATTCGATGGGCCTGACGCCGGTGTTCGGAGCGGCCAACCGGGGCGCGGACACCGTTCTGGAATTCCTTGTGGAGCACGGCGCTCGCCTGAACGTCAAAGATAAAGAAGGAAGGACTCCGATGGTCTGGGCCGAGGGCGTGTTTCTGGCGACGAACGCACCGGAGCGCAAGCCTTCCACCATCGCGTTGATCGAAAAGCTGATGAGCAGGAATGCGCCGGTGGCCAGCGCCCGATGAGCACTTTACGTCCGACCCTCGCGTTGGCGCTCGTGCTGAGTGCAATCCCCGCGGCAGCCGCGACGCCGCCCGCCTCCGACAAACAGTTTCTTACGCAGTATTGTCAGACCTGCCATAACGACCGCCTGAAAACCGGATCGCTCTCTCTCGAGAAAATGGATATCTCGCAGGTCTCGCAAAGTCCCGAGACATGGGAAAAAGTCGTGCGCAAATTGCGCGCCGGAATGATGCCGCCCAGTGGCGCGCCGCGTCCGGACAAGGCCGCGATCGATCAATTCGTGGCGCATCTGGAGACCACCCTCGATCAAAACGCCGCCCTCCATCCCAATCCGGGCAATGTGGGACTGCACCGCCTGAATCGCGCCGAGTACGCCAACGCGGTGCGCGATCTGCTGGCTGTGGATGCCGACGTTTCCACGCTGCTGCCTTCCGATGATTCGAGCGAGGGGTTCGACAACATTGCCGCGGCGCTCGGGGTTTCGCCGGCGCTGCTGGAACGCTACGTCTCAGCGGCGACAAGAATCAGCCGCCTCGCTGTCGGCGATCCCGCGACGACGCCGTCGACGAACACCTGGCGCGTTCTCGGTGATCTCTCCCAAACCGGACACATCGAAGGTCTGCCCATGGGTACGCGCGGCGGCATTCTGTTCGCCTACACATTCCCCCTCGACGCCGAATATGCGTTCAAAGTGCGCGCCCGCAGTGCCGGCATCGGCGTGGGCGCGGGCGGAGCGCCTGTCCAGCTTGAGATCACTCTCGATGGAGCCCGCGTCGACCCAGGCAAGAATGCAACCGATTTCCGTCTCAGGATGACCGCGGGTCCGCACACGATCGGTGTCGCCATGCCGCAGCACAGTTCGGCGGGCGTTGACGATGTTTACGGCACATATGCGGACAATGCAGGCGTCACGAGCGTTGCGATCACCGGGCCCATTAATCCCACCGGCCCCGGTGATACGCCGAGCCGCCGGAAGATTTTCATCTGTCAACCCGCCCCTGGAGGAGATGAAACCGCGTGTGCCAGAAAGATCCTGAGTGCCCTCGCGGAAAAGGCTTTCCGGCGGCCGGTGCGTGATTCGGATCTTGAAACTCTGCTTGGTTTTTATCAGGAAGGCCGAAATTCGGGCGGTTTCGAGCACGGAATCGAAGCGGCTGTGGCGCGCCTTCTCATGGACCCGTGGTTTATCTTCCGCATCGAGAAGGAGCCCGCCGGCACGGCGCCGGGCGGCGTCTATGCGGTCACCGATATCGAGCTGGCATCCCGGCTTTCCTTCTTCCTCTGGAGCAGCATTCCCGACGAAGAACTGCTGCGGCTGGCGAAACTGAACAAGCTGCACGAGCCACAGATTCTGGCGCAACAGACGCGGCGCATGCTGGCCGATCCCAAAGCTTCGGCAATCTCGCTGAATTTCGCGGGTCAATGGTTGTACCTGCGCGAACTGAAGAGCGCCCGGCCGGAGACAAACGAATTCAACGACAATCTCCGGCAATCATTCCGGCGCGAAACGGAGATGCTGTTTGACAGCATTGTGCGCGAGAACCGCAGTGTGGTCGATCTTCTGAACGCCGACTACACCTTCGTCGACGAGCGCCTCGCTAAACACTACGGCATTCCGGATGTCTATGGCAGCCGCTTTCGCCGCGTGCAACTGCCGGATGATTCGCGCCGGGGACTGCTAGGCCAGGGAAGCATTCTTCTCGTCACTTCAGTAGCCACCAGAACGTCTCCTGTAGCGCGCGGCAAGTGGGTACTCGAAAACATCCTCGGCAGCCCCGCCCCGCTTCCGCCGCCGAATGTGCCGGCGCTGCCCGAAGATGCTTCGTCCGCCAAGGTTGTTTCGGTGCGGGAGCGAATGGAAGCCCATCGAAAGAATCCGGTGTGCGCGTCGTGCCACAAGATCATGGATCCGATCGGATTCTCCCTCGAGAATTTTGATCTGACCGGCAAATTCCGGACGACCGACGGAGGCTTGCCGATCGATTCTTCGAGCCAGTTGGTGGATGGAACAAAGCTGTCCGGCCCCGCCAGCCTGCGCCAGGCGCTGTTAAGCCGCTCGGACGTCTTTGTCTCCACTTTGACCGAGAAGCTGATGACGTATGCGCTCGGCCGCGGATTGAAATATTACGACATGCCTGCCGTACGCGCGATCACTCGCGAGGCTGGCCGCAATAACGATCGTTTCTCGTCCATCGTGCTCGGGATTGTACAGAGCAAGCCATTTCAAATGAAGATGAAGCCCGTGGAAAGGACCCCATCCGAAGTGCAGAGCGCTGCCCTGCGGTAACAGGAGAAATCAGACATGACGTTCATTACAAAAAAGCACCTGCCTCGTCGGACATTCCTGCGCGGCGCCGGCGTTGCGATTGCCCTGCCGCTGCTGGACTCCATGGTCCCGGCGCAGACCGCCCTCGGGCAGACTGCCGCCAACCCTCGCAGCCGGCTGGGATGTATCTACGTGCCGCACGGCGCCACCATGGATAAGTGGACACCGGCTCAGGAAGGCAAGGGGTTCGCGTTCACGGAAATTCTTCAACCGCTCGAAAAATACAGGGATCGCCTCGTCGTGGTGAGCAACCTGGCGCACCCGCAGGCTGCCGGCCTTGGCAGCGATGCGGGTGCCGACCACGCCCGTTCAGCGGCTGTCTTCCTGAGCGGCGCACATCCCGAGAAAGAAACGGTTCACGTGGGCACCACCATCGATCAGATCGTGGCGGAAAAGCTCGGCCAGGACACACCGCTGCCGTCGATCGAAGTGGCGATCGAGGAAAACGGGCTGAACTGCGGTGCCGGTTACGGATGCGCATACACCAACACCATCTCGTGGAAGACGCCCACTCTGCCGCTGCCTATGGAGCATAATCCGCAGGTGCTTTTTGAAAAGCTGTTCGGCGAAGGCAGCACGGCGGAGGACAGAGCGGCGCGCAAGCAGCAGTCCCGCAGCATTCTCGATTCGGTCACGAGGGAGATCGCATCCCTGAACAAGGAGTTGCCTTCTTCCGATCGCGGACGCATGAGCGATTTCCTCGATGACGTCCGCGAAATCGAGCGCCGCATCCAAAAAGCCGCGAATCAGGCATCTAAAGAGGTGAAAGTACCCGACGCGCCCGTCGGCATTCCGGAGGCTTTCGACGATCACTTCAAGATCATGTTCGACCTTCAGGTGCTCGCGTTCCAGGCGAACATCACGCGCGTCGCGACCATGATGTATGCGCGCGACACCAGCGGCACAGTCTATCCGCAGAGTGGCGTCCGCGATGGTTTCCATGTCGCCTCGCACCATTCGAACAATCGCGCGAACATGGATAAGTTTGCCCTGATCAACCGCTATCACACCAGCCTGCTCGCTTACTACCTGGAGAAATTGCGCTCGACTCCGGACGGCGACGGTACGCTGCTGGATCATTCGCTGATTCTCTACGGCAGCAGTATGAGCAACGGCAACCAGCACGATCACGATCCCCTGCCTGTGGTGATCGCCGGCGGTGCTTCCGGTGCTCTGCGAGGCGACCGGCACATCGTAGCGGCGCCGCACACGCCTATGTCGAACCTGCTGCTGAGTGTCCTTGGCAAGCTGGGCGTCCCGCAGAATTCATTCGGCGACAGCACGGGGACAATCGAGCTCTGACGATGGACATTCGAAAAGGCGTGTCACCGGAATGGAGCCGGCGGGAAGCGCTGGCCGCGGCGGCTTCGCTGGCCTGGGCGTGGGCCGATCCCGTCCGCGCAGATGAAGGCGGCGCCGGGCCATTGCCGCTCCAGACGACCGGACTGGAGCACATCGGGATGACGGTACCCGACCAGAAGGCTTCTGCGGAATGGTACGGGCGGATTTTCGATCCGCAGTTATTTCAGGAACGCGATCCCCCGCCCCGCTATTACGTGCGCATGGGAACCGCCTACATCGCGTTCGGCGGCACACCCGCGACGGATCCCACGCCGAAGATCGATCACTTCTGCGCCCTCGTGAACGGCTACAAGCCCGATGAAATGCGTGCCGCCATCGAAAATGCCGGCATCAGCATGGGGACCGGGCGGCTTGGCATGCCGACCGATGCGGATGGAATTCGCCTGCAGTTGCTCGGTGTTCCCGGTGGTCTCGCGAGAACGATTATTCCCTCGACACGCGTCACCACCGATGACGCCGCAGTCGCGCCCGTGGGACTCGATCACATCGTTCTCGCCGTTTCGGACGTGGACCATGCTGCTTCCCACTACGCCAGATTCTTCGGCCATCCCGCTGCCAAAAAAGCCGGCCAGGTCTGGTTCCAGATAGCGAACACACGCCTTGTATTAGAACCGGTTGCCTCCGGCGGCAAGCCCGCTATCGAGCGTCTCTCATTCCGCATCGCGGGCTTCGACAGGAAGACTGTTGCCGCGAAGTTGCAGAAGCTTGGGGTGGAAACCGCTCAGGCCCAGGCTGATCACGCTCTTCGCTTCCGAGACCCGAACGGATTTTCCATCGAGCTCACGGGTCAACCGCGGTGATAATGAAGCCTTCGCAAGGTCCCCCAGAGGCTTTGCCGTCGAAAGTTTTGTTATAGTAGCGGGCCATGCGACTTCTTCTGATCGTTTGTCTCGCCGGGCTGATGTTCGGACAAAAGCCGGCGCCGCCTGATATTGACTCACAATCGAATTCGCGGCTTCCTTTGATTCAAAGGGATCAGTTAAACGCTGAGGACCAGAAGGTGTTCGACGACGTCGCGAAGACCGCGCCGGGGCGGATATCGATGTACAGTCCTCCGATTGCAGGGCCCATCGGCGCGCTCAACTCGCGCCTAAGATCCACAGTGCTCGGCCCACAGATGTTCGAAATCTGCGCACTGATCGCGGCCCGGGAGTTCGACGAGGACGTTGAATGGACTGGCCATTCAGCCGGCGCAAGGCGGCAGGGCGTCTCCGAAAAAACGATCCAGGCGATTCAGTTCAACCGCGAATTGAAAGACGTGCCGGAAAAAGACGCCCTGATGATCCGGTTCGGACGGGCGCTGTTTCGCGAACACAAAGTCAGTCCGGAACTCTACGCGGAGGTTGTGAAGACGTTCGGACAACGCGGCATGGTCGAAGCCGCATTGATACTGGGAGATTACGCAATGGTCGGGGTGGCGATGCGCGCCGTCGACCAGCGCAATCCGGACGGCGCGCAGCCGCTGAGCAGCGGCCCGAAATAGCGAATTGGCGATTCTCAAGGCACCAGACCGAAAGACATCACATTCGATACCGCGACGACAGCGACATACTGTTTGCCGTCGAACGTGTAAGTCATCGGCGAGGCGCGCCAGACCTGCCCGGCGGCCACTGCCACATCCGTTTTGCCGTCCTCGCAGAACAGCACGATGCCACCTGCAGTCGCCAACACGCCGCCCCACGAATTCGCGGGACCAGTCTGGGGCGTCTCCCGGCGAACCTCGCCGGTCGGAATATCGACGGCCCGCAGTGTCTTCTGGCCGTTCTCGCGTCGCGCCGTCGAGCGCCGGGCACACACGTTTGCCTTCGACCGTGGGTTCCTGGTTCGCCGCTCGGGCCCCGAAGACCATCAGATCGTGCGAGGTCATCACTATGATCCATCAGAAATCCGAACAGCAGGGTGGCAACAATCCACAGCAGGAATCCGCTGCTGATGATCAGCGAGGTCCTTCACCGCAACCAGGAAGGAAAGATTGCCGCCGGTGTGACTGGACATAATAGATCCTTGGAGATTCCGATGAAACGACTACTGCTCCTGCCCCTTGCCGTCCTTTTCATAGTGTCCGCAAGACCTCAGAGTCCGGGCCGCCCCTTTCCGGCAGTAACCGACGCCATGCTGCAGAACCCCGATCCGGGCGACTGGCTGCAATGGCGGCGCACGCAGAATAGTTGGGGTTACAGCCCGCTGAACCAGATCACGAAAGCGAACGTGAGCAAACTCAAAATGATCTGGACCCGGGAAATGGGCCCCGGCATTCAGGAGGCGGTCCCGCTGGCGTATCGTGGAATTCTATATCTGCCCAATCCGAGCGACCTGATTCAGGCGATCAACGGAGCAACGGGCGATCTGGTTTGGGAATACCAGCGCCAGTTACCTGAGGATGTAACGAAGATCTTCCCTGTGCCTTCGATCAATCGAAACATCGCTATTTACGGCAATCACATTATCGATACCAGCGCCGATGATTTTGTTTACGCGCTCGATGCGCGAACGGGAAAGCTCGACTGGGAAAATCGCATTGTCGATTATCGCGAGAACTCGGCGCAGGAGACGTCGGGGCCGCTGATCGCCGCGGGCAAGATCGTTTCCGGGCGTGGATGCGAGCCGAAGGGCGGTCCGGATGCGTGCATCATTACGGCCCACGATGCCAAAACGGGCAAGGAAGTCTGGCGAGTTCACACGATTCCCAAACCGGGCGAACCCGGAAACGAAAGTTGGGGAGATATCCCGTATGAGCAGCGCAGGCACGTCGGCGCCTGGATGGTGCCCAGCTACGATCCTGAACTGCGCCTGATCTATATCGGCACTTCCGTTACTTCGCCCGCGCCCAAATTCATGCTGGCCGGAAACGACAAGAAGTACCTGTATCACAACTGCACACTGGCTCTCGACGTCGAGACAGGAAAGATGGTTTGGTATTACCAGCACATCGTCGATCACTGGGATATGGACCATCCATTCGAGCGGTATCTGATCGACACCGTCGTGTCGCCAGATAAGAGCCAGGTGCTCTGGATCAACCCCCGCATCAGGCCCGGCGAGCGCAGGAAGGTGCTGACCGGCATCCCTGGCAAGACGGGCATCGTCTATACGCTCGACCGCCGGACCGGGGAATTTCTTTGGGCCACACCCACTGTTAAACAGACGGTGGTCTCAAAAATCGACGGAGCCACAGGCGAGGTGACTGTGAATCCGGCATCCACTTTCAGCAAAGCCGGGGAGGAACACCTGATCTGTCCGAATGCGAATGGCGGCAAAAACTGGGAGGCGGGAGCCTATAGCCCGTTGAATAATGTGATGTACTTCCCGCTGCAGAATACCTGCGCCGTTGTCGCCCCGATCTCAGATAAGCCCGTGCCCAATTCGCTTTATGCGATCCGAAGTAAGGCCGAGTTGCCGGAAGGTGTCGATAAAGTCGGAACCATTCAGGCGATTTCGGTCGAGACGGGCCGCACCATCTGGAAGTACGAGCAGCGTGCCGGTACAACTTCGATTGTCGCTACGGGCAGCGGGCTGCTTTTTACGGGCGACATCAACGGCGGCTTTCGGGCGTTCGATCAGGACACAGGGAAAATTCTTTGGGAAACGAACCTCGGGTCACCGGTCACGGGTTATCCCATCACGTACCTCGCGAACGGTAAACAGTACGTCGCCATCAGCACCGGGACTTCTTTGGCCACCAGCGGTCTGAGCCGGCTCACTCCGGAATTGCATCCGACTAACAAGAACGCGGTGTATGTGTTCGCCTTGGGAGAATAATGCCGGATATGACTCTTTGCTTCCTTCGGGCAGTAATGCTCTAAATGTGACAGCGTCAACGGCGCGGATTGAAGCGGGTTTTCAATGCCCGCCCCCTCGCGACGGAAATGCGCTACTGGCCTTTCAGGTCGGGCAGTGTTTCGCCTTGCGGAAGAAGTCCGCGGGCCGCCAGAGCTTTCTTCAGGATTGCCGCCGCTGCCGGAAATTCCTTCCGCGAATTTGCCATAAAAATACCCTTGGTCTCCATGAGCGGCGTCCAGCCCAGAGTGTTCTTCGCGTCGGGTTCCGCACCGGCATCGACAAGGAACTGGACCAGCGAAGGCTGATTGGAGAGCACTGCGCCGTGCAACGCCGTCATTCCGTTCCATCGGGGGTCGCCGACACCGAGATTCAGCAGATCGTCCATGTTCAGCGGATAGTCGAGCAGCGTGTATTCAGCGCCGCCCAGCATGGGATAGTCACCGAAATTGGTGTGGGCATTGATCGGATTGCCCAGCTCGAGCGCCAGCTTCAGCGCTTCGAGGCGCTCTGCTTCGGGCACGCCGGTGAGCGGACCCGGGCTTTCGCCTTCGTAGTAATCGAGACCCGCCGCGGCCATAAGCGGCGTGACGCCGACGGCGGTATTGATGTTTGGATCGGCGCCGTACTTCACCAGCAGCCGCATAAATTCGGCATCGCCGTTACGCGCGGCACAGTAAAACGGTGTCGCCCCGACAAGGCTGAGGTGATGTCTGCCGAGATTAATGTCGGGCGGATTGCGTGTGGTTCCCAGGCCCTTTGTCATCGGCATTTCTTCCCAGGTCACCCGCGCATTCGGATTCGCGCCCTTCCGGAGAAGCTTTTCCGCAAGTTGCAGCGCGGTCACACTGCCGGTGGGACGCGGCACAGGATCCGGATCCTGGCCCAGTCCGGCGGCTTCCCAGGATGCACCCGGCTTGCGTATCCAGACAACGCTGTGCAACGCCGAGCCGCGCGGATCGGGCGCGTTCGGATTTGCGCCGAGGTCGAGCATTACCGAGGCCAGGTCGAAGTGAGCGTTGACGACAGCCATGTTGAGGGCTGTTGTGCCGTCAGGCGCCTTGTCTTCGATGTTGGCGCCAAGCTTCACGAGAGTCTTGACTGTTTCGATCCGGTTGTTCAGGACCGCAAACAGAAGCGCGGTGTAACCGGCCTTCGATTTCGCCTTCAGGTCAGCGCCAAACTCAACCAGCAGCGCAGCGGCATCCGAGTTTCCCTTCCCCGCCGCCCACATCAGAGCTGTCTGCCCTTTCCAGGGCTCCGCTGCGGTCACCTTTGCGCCATGGGTCAGGAGCATTTTCACGGCTTCGACCCGGCCGTTTAATGCGGCAGTCATAAGCGCGGTCTGACCGTCCTCGGACGTGGAGTTCGCGTCCACCCCGGCCGCCAGAAGACGTTCGATGATCTTCGCGTTGCCTTTTTCCGCCGCGATAGAAATCGGCGTGATGTTGTAACGCGTTTTCGCGTTGACATCGGCGCCCGCCGAGATCAGAGCACTGACGGCTTCGAGGCTGTTTCCCTGTATGGCGAGATGCAGGGGAGTCGAAGTATCTTCGGCAGCGGCATTCACATTGACGCCGGCTGTGATCAATTCGCGAACGCCCGCCAGATCATTGGACTTTACTGCCGTGATGAGACGCGCGTCCGCGCCCGCGTAGGCCGATGCCGCCATCAAACCCGCAACGAATCCTGTCAGCAGCCACCGATTGAAGCCCACCATTCTCAGAACCTCCGGCGTACGGACTGGTTTTGCGGTCCGGCGCCTGTGGGCCATTATATAATGGCCCACGAATGGCCGGTGCGCGCTTAGTTATAAAGGTTTCAGTCATTTACACTGCAGCATTTGGCTTGTTCCTGACCGGTCAGCCGGTTCGAAGCGCCACCCCATCGGACACCGTCGAGACCGTCGCGGCCGATCTCGGAAAGTACTGCGGGGCATGCCACAACGCGAAAGCCAGAACTGCCGGGGTTGTCATCGATCCGGCTGCACTGGCGAAACCTGAGGGGTTGGTGGGCAGTAACGCCGAAGTTTGGGAACGAGCCGTGCGACAGCTTCGAGCGAAGTCGATGCCCCCTGTCGGAATGCCCCGCCCCGATCCGGGGAGCTACGAACGCATTGCTTCATATCTTGAGACCGCACTCGACAAAGAGGCCGGCTCCCATCCGAATCCTGGCGATCTGCCGAACCTGCATCGGCTCACGCGCACCGAGTACAGGAATGTAATTCGCGATCTGCTCGGGCTGGACAATCTGCCGAAGGAAATGGATTACACGCTGCTCCTTCCCGCGGACAACGCCAGCAGCGGATTCGACAACATCGCGGACCTGCTGTATGTATCGCCGGTCGTGATGGAACGGTACCTTGACACGGCGACAAAAATCAGCCGCCTGGCAGTTGGCGATCTCTCGATGCCGCTGCTCGTGAATATCCATTCGATGCCCGTTCAACAGCCGCAGACTTCGCGAGTCGAGGAACTCCCGATGGGCACGCGTGGCGGGCTCGCGGTGAAAAGTTATTTCCCGCTTGACGCTCAATACGAGTTCGCCATCGAACTGGCGGGCGGAGCCCGCGAGCAGCACCAACTGGAACTGACAGTGGACGGCGAACGCAAGGGGTTTGTGACGATCGGCGGTGGTGGACGTGGAGGGCGCGGCGGTGGAGCACCGACTGATTTCAAAGTGCCTGTGACGGCCGGCCCACATCTGGTGGGTATCACCTTCGTGCAGCACACTGAAGCGCTGGACGAAGGCATCCTGCAGGCTCGCCAGCGCAGTCGCGGAACGCAGCCGGCGATCAATTCAGTTACTATCCGCGGCCCTTACAATCCCACGGGTTCCGGTAACACGCCAAGCCGGCGCAGAATTTTCTCGTGTTATCCCCAGAGCGCGGCAGAGGAGACCGGGTGTGCGAAGCAGATTCTGACGACACTGGCCCGCGGCGCTTACCGCAGGCCGGCGACAGATGCCGATGTCGCACGCCTGATGCCTTTTTACGAACAGGGGCGCAAAGATTCAGGCTTCGAGCACGGGATCCAAATTGCGCTCGAGCGGCTGCTCGTCAGCCCGCAATTTCTCTACAGGATTGAGAGAGATCCGGCAGATGCAAAGCCCGGCTCCGTTTATCAAATAAGCGATCTTGAGCTGGCTTCGAGGCTGTCTTTCTTCCTTTGGAGCAGCGGTCCGGATGACGAGCTCCTTGAGACAGCGGTCGCTGGCAGACTGAAGCAACCCGCCGTTCTCGAGAAACAGGTTCGCCGGATGATGACCGATCCTCGTTCCGAATCGATGGTGACGAACTTCGCCGCGCAATGGCTGTTCCTGCGCGATGTCGAGGTGAAGGAGCCCGACCTTTATTTGTTCCGTGATTTTGACGAAGGTCTGCGGAAATCCTTCGAGCGCGAAACCGAACTTTTTCTCGACAGCATCCTGCGGGAGAATCGCAGCGTAAAAGAGTTGCTCACCGCCAACTACACGTTCCTGAACGAAAGGCTGGCGGAGCATTATGGCGCGCCGAATATCCGCGGCAGTGAATTCCAGCGATACACATTTCCGGCGGGCAGCCCGCGCGGCGGTCTGCTTGGTCAGGGCAGCGTCCTGACCCTGACTTCGTATTCGACGCGAACGTCTCCCGTGCTGAGAGGTAAGTACGTGCTCGAGAACCTGCTTGCGTCTCCACCGCCGCCTCCGCCGCCGAACGTACCGTCGCTCAAGACGGAAGGAAATAAATCCGGCGAGCAGTTGTCCCTGCGGGAAGCGATGGTCCGGCACCGCGCAAATCCAGCGTGTGCCAATTGCCATGCGCGCATGGATCCCATAGGCTTCGCCATGGAACATTTTGATGCGATCGGCAAATGGCGCGATCAGGATGCAGGCAAGCCGATCGATGTGGTGAGTAAGCTTGCGGACGGCACCACGGTGGACGGCGTGGAAGGCGTCAAGCAAATGGTCCTGCGCGATCCCGCGCGGTTTGCGGGCGCAGTCACCGAAAAACTGATGATGTACGCCCTCGGCCGGAACGTGCAGTATTTTGACGCGCCGGCAATTCGCGCAATCGTTCGCGATGCCGGGAAAAACGATTACAAATTTTCAGACCTGGTCCTGGGCGTAACGCAAAGCGCTCCATTCCGGACGCGCAAGTCGGCTTTAAAGAAAGATTCGGGAAACAACCAGGTCGCGGAGAAGAACTAATGAATTTCATCACGAAAAAAACACTGTCGAGGCGCACGATGCTGCGCGGTATCGGAGCGACGGTAGCGCTTCCGGTGCTCGATTCTATGATCCCGGCATTGAAGGCGCAAGTTACGCAGGCGCCCCCACGGCTTGGGTTCGTTTATGCGTCGCACGGTGTGATATTCGATCAGTGGAAGCCGAAGACGATCGGCCGAAATTTCGAGCTGACCCCCAACCTTAAGCCCCTGGCAAAGCTGCAGGGGCAGTTCAATATCCTCACGGGTCTGTCGCATCTCGAAGCCGACACCAAGGGCGACGGCAGTGGCGATCACACGCGCGCCTCCGCTGCCTGGCTGACAGGCGTTCACGCGTATGACCGCACGAGACCGGGCGTGGAAGTCAGGCTGGCGACAACGGCGGATCAGATCGCCGCGGCAGTGATTGGGAAGAACTCGCCGATCCCATCAATCGAAATGACTGTGGATACGCCGTCCCAGGGTGCGTGCGATTCGGGCGATTGTTTCTACGTCAACACGGTTTCGTGGCGTACGCCGACCACGCCGAACATGGCGGAAAACCAGCCACGCGTGATTTTTGAGCGCCTGTTCGGGGATGGCGGAAGCGGCGCCCAGAGACTCGCGCGTGTGCAGAAGGAAGCGAGCATCCTCGATTCGGTGCGTGAGGAAGCAGGTTCACTGGCTGCAAGTCTGGGACAAAGCGACCGCTCCAAGCTGACCGAGTATCTGGATTCCGTGCGTGAAGTGGAGAAGCGTATCCAAAGCGCGGAGAAGGTGGGGCCGGACAATATCGAGCTTCCGGACCGTCCGGTCGGTATACCGGCTTCATTCGAAGCGCATACGAAGCTGATGTTCGATCTGCAGTTGATTGCGTTTCGCGCCGACCTGACCCGCGTCTTCAGCATGATCCTGGCGCGCGAACTCAGCGGCAGAACGTATCCGATGATCGGAATTCCAGGCCAGCACCATCTGATTTCGCATCACCGCGACGATGCCGAACTGATGTCACAGAAGGCGCGCATCGACACTTATCATGTCTCGATGTGCGCCTACCTGCTCGAGCAAATGAAGAACACGCCGGATGGCGACGGTTCCCTGCTCGATCACAGCCTCATCTTTTACGGCAGCGGCATGGGCAATGGCAATCTGCATCGGCATTCGGATCTGCCGGTAATGCTGGCGGGTAAGCTGAATGGAAAATTCCAGACGGGTTACCACTACGATTACAAGCCCGACACTCCCATGGCCAATCTGCTGGTGACGATACTGGATCGGGCAGGCGTGCCGATTGAAAAACTTGGCGACAGCACCGGACCGCTGAAGCTGGATCCGCTGAGTGTGGGTTAAACGGAGAAGGATATACGCAATATGAAGATGACTCGACGAGGGATCCTCCAGCACGCTGCCTTGGCGTCGGGCGCAGCGGCTCTGGCAGGAAAGGCAATCGCGCAGGGGCCGGGCGGCCGTGGACGGGGAGCCCCTGCGGGCCCGCCTCCGGAACCAGTGGCGCTTCCGGATACGCAGGCGTGGAAGCGTCTGTATCCCGAGAGTTTCCGGAACGAGCGCATCAAGACTTCAGGCGCCGAGATCAATGCCGTCATTGGCGGCTCTGGTCCGCCCGTCCTGTTGTTCCATGGCGCTCCCGATTCATTGATCACGTGGCGTCTGGTCGCGCCGGAACTGGCGAAGGAATACACGCTCGTCATGTGCGACCTGCGCGGTTACGGCGATTCCAGCAAGCCGAAGGGCGGCGGCGATCACTCTGACTACTCCAAGCGCCCTATGGCGCTCGACGGCGTCGAAGTGATGAAACATCTCGGCTTCAACCAGTTCAGAATGGTCGGACACGATCGCGGCGGCCGCGTCGGACGCCGCATGGCGATCGACCATCCGGATAAGGTGCAGAAGCTGGTGGTCCTGGATATCGTGCCTGCGCACTATTTGTATGGACATGCCGTGTGGGCCGATGCGAAGGGCGAAACGCACACGATTATTGAGTTCGTGCGTGCATATCCGCATTGGTTCAACCAACTGGCGCCAGAGCCGGGGCCTGAATACGATTTGATCCGGCAATACGCGGCGCAGGCCGCGACCGCCACCGATGATGTCCAGAAGGAATATGCGCGCGTGCGCAACCTGCCTGGATTTGCGCATGCTCAGTGCGAGGATTACCGCGCGTCGGCTTCGATCGATCTGAAGAATGACGACGCGGACATGAAAGCAGGCAGGAAGATCCAGTGCCCGCTGCACGTACTATGGGCGGGCAGAGGCGCCATGGGCATATACGATGTTCTCGGCATCTGGAAGGAAGAGGGCGTGAGCGTCACCGGGAAGGTGCTCCCCGCCGGCAGCCATAATCTTCAGGAGAGCGCTCCGAAGGAAACGCTGACGGAGTTGCAAACGTTTTTGAAGGGATGAGTTGGGGGGCGGGCATCCCTCGCCCCGGGCGTTCTCACGGAAGATCGGGATAGCCCTGCCACACATACTCGAGCGCTTCAGCCAGGGTCTGACGCTTGACCGCGCCGTCGCAATGACCGGCGTTGCGCGCGAACAGGAACTGATAGTGATAGCCCTTCGCGGTCAGAACCTTCGCCATGTTTTCGTTGGCCATCACCCAGTCGTGCATGTCATCGCTCGCATTGAACAGATCGCGATCAGCCACTTCCATCCAGATTCGCAGCGGCTTCCGTGGACTGTCGGGAATGATGCTGCGATGGTATTCCCAGGCCCCGCCGGGCGTCTCCGGATTGGAAGGCCACTGCTGATTCACATACGTGCCGCTGTAGCTGAGCACACGATGATAGAGATCGTTGTGGTACCACGCCATACTGAGCGCTGCCGCCGCACCGGAGCTGCAACCCATCGACGCACGCCGATTCGGAT
>Ga0182030_10003872_pt1 | contig 31954 bp, 24 predicted proteins | sample 812S3MmetaG_FD_121299 | JGI IMG/M metagenome (GOLD analysis project Ga0182030, IMG submission 121299) | Permafrost microbial communities from Stordalen Mire, Sweden - 812S3M metaG (Illumina Assembly) | ecosystem: Environmental > Terrestrial > Soil > Wetlands > Permafrost | place: Sweden... | reverse complement strand
CCGCCGGGCGGCGAACCGCCGGGCGGCGAACCGCCGGGCGGCGCACCGCCGCTGACGGCGCGTCAAACGGTGGGACGGGCGTTGTTCGCCAGAACGTGCATCTATTGTCACGGGGAGAACGGATGGGCAACGCGCAAACTGGCCGTCATCCGTGGCGTCGATAAATCACGGATCGACCAGCGCGACGATCTCGATCCCAAGGTTGTTGCCTTCGTGGTGCGGCACGGACTGGGCAGCATGCCCGCCTACACCCCAACCGACCTGACGGCCGACCAGATTGCCATCATCGTGGATTATTTGACCCGCCGCCGCGCCGGGGGGTGACCCGGGTGTTTGCCCTCGGCGCTCGGGCGCCTTCATAATCCACCGCCGGGACAAACGAGGAGAGTCATGTTGAAGGGCCAGGTGGCGGCGGCCGCACGCGGTGCGCCGAAAGACGACGACGTGCGCAAGCTGCCCGGCGATGATGGTGCGCCTCTTGCCGCCAGCGGCCTCAATCGGCACGTCGGCTTCATGCTCCGCCTCGCCATGGCCGCCGTGCTGGACGACATGGCCCGGGCCCTGAAGAAATTCGACCTGCGGCCGTCGCAGTACGCGTGCCTGCTGGCCGTGCAGGGCGAACCTGGACTGAACCAGCAGAGCATCGGCAAGATACTCAGCGTCAAGCACTCGAACCTCGTGGGAATCATCAGCGAATTGGAGGAGCGCGGTCTGGTCGACCGTGCCCGCCCGAACAGTGATCGCCGTGCCAACATCGTGTATCTGACCAAATCGGGTGCCCGGCTCCTGCGCGACCTCACGCCCATCGTCGACAGCCACCACGGGAAACTCGTCAAGGCGGTCGGCAGGAAGGATCTCGGGCTTCTGCTGAAAAGCCTCGACCGGCTCACCCGCCTCGGCTGACGCCGGGCGCTCCTAGGCGCGGAAGCGCGGCGCCACCTCGCTGATGAACAACTCGAGCGAGCGCATGCTGTCCTCGTGCGACAAATCGCCGTACGCAAAGCGCGTGATGAAGTAATTCGTTCCGGACTCATCGACTTGGCGGGCGATCTCTGCGGCAACGGTGTCGGGGGTGCCGGCGATGAGGCTCGCGGCTCGGCGGCCGCCGTCGTCGCGCGGTGCGGGCCGCGGGTCGTTCCTGGCCCACAGATGGGCAAATTTCTCGTACCAGCCGGCGAAGCCAAAATTTCCCCGCTCGACCGCCTCGCCATCGGTCTGGCCGACGAATATGTGCCGGGCGAGACCAAGCTTGGGCAGTGGCGCCGCCGCCTCGCGCTTTTCCCATGTCCGCCTGAAGCGGTCGGTGAGAAGCCGAACGCGTTCGGCCGACTGCAGGAAGGCCATGTTGTACCCGTGGGCTGCGGCCCATTCCGCTCCCTGAGTGCTGCTGGTGGCATACCACATGGGTGGATGCGGCGACTGCAACGGGCGCAGTTCGATCGGGACGTTGAAGTAGCGGAAATAGTGACCCTGGTAGTCGACGGTATCGCGGGTCAAGGCGGCCATCACCACCTCGAGCCCCTCGCGATGGATGTGCGGCGACTCGAGATGACTGACGCCGTAGAAGGCCAGCTCATAGGGGGAGATTCCGCGGCCCGTTGCGAACTCGTAGCGGCCGTGGCTCAGGTGGTCGAGCATCGAAATCTCCTCGGCGACCCGCAGCGGATTGTGGAGCGGCAGCACCAACACCAGGGGTATCAGACGGATCCTCGAGGTCAGGCGCGCGGCGGCGGCCAGGAACACGTGCGGCGATGGCGCGAGGCCGAGCGGGGTGAAGTGATGCTCCGTGAGATGGAACCCGTGAAACCCCGCCTGGTCGTAACGCACGATCAACGCGAGGCGGCTGTCGTAGGTCTTGTGGATGGGCAGGGACTGACGGTCCAGGTGATCTATCACTCCGAAGGGTAGGTGCATGGTTCCTCTCGGGCAGCGGTTCAATGGGCGGTGCGGTTGATCGACTCGGCATCCGCGACCGTGCCGCAATACGGGCGGCGTACGAGGACGAGCAGCGGAAGCGCGAAGGCCGTGAGCACCGCGGTCACCAGCGGAATGCTCCGGGTCAACGCCGATTCGCGGTGAAATACCGCAAGCGAGGTGAACGCGACAATTGCCGGCCCGAAGCCGACGCCGACCAGCGTGAACAACGGCGACCAGATGGCGGCGATCACGGAACGCATGCCGATGGGAGCCATCTCGACGGCGGCGGCTGCGGCCATGATGGGCGGCACGATGCCGGCGAACGCGGCGGGCATGAGGATGATGAGGGCCGTTTTCGCGTCCGGAGCGAAGCAGAACAAACCATACGAGACGGACATGACGACCAGGGCAATCGCCGCGAGAACGACGAACCCGTCGTCGCGACGGCGCCGGATGCTGTCCCCGCAGGCGCCGCCGAGCAGTGCGCCTGCAACACCCAGGACGAGCGACATGAGTCCCCAGGCGCGGAGGTAACCGGCGACCTCCTGTGGCGCGAGGCCGAAATGTCGGGAAAAGACGGCCGGTATCCAGAAGCCGATGCCGAACACCATCATGGTCGCCGCGATTCCGGGAAGACCGAAACCGAGAAATGTCCGCCAGTGCTTGCGAAGAAAGGCGAAGACTTCGGACGGCGTGTACTCCGTGCTCCGGTTGACTGCGCAGCGGCGCTTCAGCGGGTCCGGCAGGGCCAGCATCAACAGCCCGATCAGGAGGCCGGGCGACGCCACGGCCACGAACGTCGCCTGCCACGGTTGCAGGACTCCGATGAGCGGCCACCCGACCGGCCCCATGCGTTTGAAGACCGGCAGCAGCGTGGCGCCCGCCAATATCGCGAGACCGCTGCCAAGCGGAATCCCAAGCATGTAGATCGCAGTCGCCCGCGCGAACCGTCTCCCGGGCACGACGTCGCGGATCAGCGGTACCGCGGTCGGTCCGAGCGCCGCCTCGCCGATGCTGACGCCGACGCGTGCCGCGAGGAGTTGAACGTAGGTGCCGGCAAGGCCGCAGGCGGCGGTCATCAAACTCCATGCGAGGATGCTGCAGCCGAGCAGGGTTCGGCGCGACAGGCGGTCCGCGGCATACCCCAGGGGAACGCCTGCAACCGTGTAGAAAATTCCGAAGGCCACGCCCTGAAGCATGCCCATCCGTGTATCCGTTATACCTAAATCGTGCTTGATGGGCTCGACCAGGAGCGAAAGCACCTGGCGGTCGACGAGGGCGAAGATGTACGCGAGAGTCAGAAGAATCAGGACATACCAGCCGAATGCGCCGCGGCGCTGGGAGTCGATGTCCGCATCCGCGTGTGTGACCGTCATGCCGCCCCCCTGACAATCCTAATATTGGTATGTAGTATAAGCATCATTCGAACGTTTGGTCACCAGCTGTCCACAGGCGCTGGTCGCGGCGTGGAGGCTTCATGAGCGCTAAATTTCCGTCAGCACCCCTTTTCACGGGATTCAGCGCGCCGTCGCGCCTCGAGGGGGACGTCTTTGATCTGGAGGTGATCCAGGGCGAGGTACCGTCCGACCTCAACGGTGTTTTCTACCGGGTTCAACCCGATCCCGCGTGGCCGCCGAAGCTGGGGCGCGACATCCCGCTCAACGGCGATGGAATGATCACGGCATTTTTTTTCGAACGCGGGGCGGTCGACTTCAAGTCGCGCTATGTGCGCACACAGAAGTTCGTGGCCGAACGCGCGGCGCGGAGGCCTTTGTTTGGAGCCTACCGCAACCCTTACACCGACGATCCGTCCGTCCGGGGCCTGAGTCGCGGCACGGCCAACACCTCTGTTCTGTGGCACGGTGGCAGGCTCCTCGCGCTCAAGGAGGACAGCCACCCGGTGGAGGTCGACGCGCGCACGCTCGAGACGCTGGGCGATCACGATTTCGATGGCGCCCTCTCGAGCCGGACGTTCACGGCACACCCCAAGAAGGATCCCGTCACCGGTGAACTGTTCGCCTACGGCTATGCGGCGCGCGGCGAAGCCACGCTCGACGTCGCGCTGTACGTCGTGGGAGCGGACGGGAGGATCACCTCGGAGCAATGGATCACGGCGCCGTATGGATGCATGGTCCATGATTTCGGCGTGACCCGGGAGCATGTCCTCATTCCGATCACCCCCCTGTGCAGCGATCTCGAACGGCTGAAGGCGGGTGGCCCGCACTTCGCGTGGGATGGCTCGAAGGAGAGCGCGCTGGGCGTGTTTCCGCGCACGGCCGGGGTGGCCGATCTCAAATGGTTCACCGGGCCGACCTGTCATTCCACCCATACCCTGAACGCCTTCAGCGAGGGGCGGAAGATCCATTACGACACCCCGACCGGCGAGACGGTGGTGTTTCCGTTCTTTCCGTCGGTCCACGGCGAGGCGTGGGATCCCGCCCGCGCCGCACCGCGCCTGACCCGATGGACCGTCGACCTGGACGATCCCTTCGCCCGGATCCGTCACACGCCGCTCACGCCGATGGCGGGTGATTTTCCGCGCATCGACGAGCGCTTCGCGATGACGCCCGTCGGCAAGGGGTGGATCGTTGGTTACGACGAGGAACACGCGGATCCGACGGCGCGCGGGCCCGCGAGCGCCATCATCTCCAACGCCATCATCGAGCACGATCTGCGCTCGGGCGAGCGCAAGGTTTTTCACGTGGGCGATGCCGCGTCGGCCCAGGAGCCGCAGTTCGTGCCGCGGCGCCCGGACTCCGCCGAGGCGGACGGCTGGTTGATCAGCGTCGTGCACCGCATGACGCCGATGTGCAGCGATCTGGTCATCGTCGATGCCACCGACATTTGCGCCGGACCGGTCGCGACCCTGCGGCTGCCCTTTCGGCTGCGGCGCGGTCTGCACGGCTGCTGGGTGCCGGCGGACCAGCTGCCGTGACCCGCCCCCTGCCGCCGAAGGTGAGTGCGGCGGCCATGGACCGAGCGTTTGCGCGCTTCGCCTCCATCGTGGGCGCAGAGTGGGTGTTCACCTCCGACGAGGATCGGTACGGCTATCTCGATCCCTTTGCGCCGGGGGATGGCCTCGCGTTTGCCGCCGCGGGCGCCGTCGCGCCCGCCTCCGTGGCGGAGATCCGGGCGGTGGTACGCGCCGCGGGCGAACTCGATATTCCGTTGTGGACGGTTTCGGCCGGCAAAAACCTGGCCTATGGCGGCGCAGCGCCGCGGCTCCCAGGCTCGGTGGTGCTCGACTTGAAGCGGATGCGTTCGATCGAGGTCGACGAAGAGCTGGCCTATGCCGTGGTCGAACCCGGCGTCACGTTCTTCGATCTGTTCGATCATTTGAAGGCGCACCGGCTGCGGTTGTGGATTTCCTCGCCCGCGCCCGGGTGGGGAAGCGTCCTGGGCAACGCCCTGGAGCGGGGCTTCGGACCGATGCCGTATGGAAATCACGCGGAACATGTATGCGGCCTCGAGGTGGTGCTGGCGGACGGCACCCTTGTGCGGACCGGAATGGGCGCCGTCGACCGTGCGGAGACGTTTCATACCTTCAAGAACGGCTTCGGACCGGGCTATGACGGTCTGTTCATGCAGTCGAATTTCGGCGTGGTCACGAAGCTCGGCATCTGGCTGATGCCGGAACCCGAGGCCGCAACCCTGTGCGAGGTCAGGTTCCCACGGGAGGAGGATATCGCGGGAGCGGTGGACGCCCTGCGCCCGCTGCGCATCAAGGGGACCATTCCGGGCGTCGCGAACATGCGCAACGCAGTGGGGATCGCCGCCGGAACCACGAGCCGCTCGGATTGGCTGCCGGAGCGGGGCCCGTTGTCCGCCGGGGTGATCGAGGCCATGAAGGCCAAGCTGGGCATCGGCTGGTGGAACATGAGCTTCGCCCTCTATGGCCCCGAGGACATCATGGCCACGCAGCTGAAGTCGGTACGCGCCGCCTTCGATGCGGTGCCGGGCGCGGAATTGAGCGCCAAGGTCATCGACGGCCCCACGCTCGCGGCTCCGGCGCGGGGTGGCGGCGGCTCGCGCGTAGGAGTACCTGGTCTCGCGGCATTCCAATTACCCAACTGGCGGGGCGGTGCGGGAGCGCACGTCGACTTTTCTCCCATACTCGCGCCCCGCGGCCCCGACGCCGTCCGGATCTATCAGCTGTCGAAACGCATCATCGAAGAGGGCGGCTTCGACTTCATCGGCACCTACTATAACTTCGGCCGGGCGATGGCGCTGATCTGCGCCGTCGTGTTCGACCGCAGCGACGGGCGGGACACGGGTGCAATCGCAGGGGTGTTCAAGCGGCTGATCCGCGAGGCCGGCTTCGCGGGTTTCGGAGAGTATCGCACCCACCTCGCCTACATGGACGAGGTCGCCGCCCAATATGGCTGGAACGATCACGCGCTCGCGCGGCTTTCCCGGAGCATCAAGCGGACCCTCGATCCGAAGGGAATCTTGTCGCCCGGCAAGCAGGGCATCTGGCCGTAGCTCGGGACGGCTGGGCAGGTGCCATCCGCGATTATGCGCCTCGCGGGAAACAGTATTTTTCCACGACGCGCGTTTATCTGGGTCTCGCGATGAGGCTACATTCAGATATGTAGCCCATATAACTATTTGTGATCTCAACTTTGAGACGACGGCTACCGACGGGGGGCGCTTGAACTCATCGGATCCAAACGAATCGGCCCCGCGGCCCGCCGCCGCTCCGGAACCGGTTGGTGCGCGAGCGCCGGTGGCCGAATCCCCGGGAATCCTTGCGTAATACAAAATCGGGAGGGGGAGACATGCCGAGGAGTCCGCTGACCAGAACCGCTGTTTTCATCATGATCGGCACGGCCGCCGCCTCCGCCACGGTCGCCGCGCCCGCCCCGGGGCCGGGTCCCGGTCCGGGTGGCTCCTCGGATGATGCGCTGACGGAAGTGGTCGTCACCGCCGAGCGAACGACGGAAAATCTGCAGAAGGTGCCGATCGCTGCGAGCGTGCAGACCGGCGCGGAATTGGAGATTCACAACATCAAAGACGTGTCCGGGTTGCAATTCGACACCCCGGGACTTTCGGTGACGACGGGATCCGCCAACATCACCTTCGTCAACATTCGCGGCGTGGGTTACAGCGCCAACGGACCCGCCTTGTCGGCCGGCGTCGCCAACTATCGCGATGGCCTGTTCGTGTCGCAGGCGCCCTTTCTCATCGACCCCTACTACGATGTTCAACAGGTGGAGGTGTTGCGAGGACCTCAAGGCACGCTGAGCGGCCAAAATTCCACGGGAGGAGCGATCCTCGTCTCGTCGAGAAATCCGAGTCTCGAGAAAACCGATGCGTATCTCACGGTGCAATACGGCAGCTATCAGGACAAGCAGGTCGAAGGTGCGGCCAACATGCCCATCGGCGATCACTATGCGGCGCGCGTCGCCTTCAATGTCGAAGGCCGGGACAGCTTCTTCACCAACGAGGGTGGCGGCAACGTCGCCACGGTGTCGCATCCCGGGAATCTGCTGCGCGAGAACATTCGGATCAGTCTCCTCGCGGAACCGTTCGAGTCGGTCGAGGCATTGTTGAAGCTCGAGCACAACCTGCAAAATTCCGACGGTCAGCCCATGAAGCCGATCCCGGGCTCCTATTGGTCCCCGTACTCGCCGGCGAATCCGTACACCATCAATTACAACATTCTCGCCGGACAGAATGATGTGACGACGGACCGGGCCAACCTGCAGGTCACCTGGCACTTCAGCCCAAAATTCGATTTTCGCTCGCAGACCGGCTACCAGTCGAGCCAGATGCAAATCGCCGATGACGAGGATGCCACCGCGCAGAACGGACAGTATTCGACCCAGGACATCGTCGATCACCTGTTCACGCAGGAGTTCAACCTGTTGTCCACCGGTTCCGGCCCGCTGCAGGGGGTCCTCGGCACCTATTTCCTCAACGACACTCTGCCGTCGAAGCTCAACACGACCAGCTTCGTGGGATTTCTGGCCGGTCCGCCCTTCAATGGTCTGAGCACCGTCGGCAACTTGGTCAACAAGGAGACGTCCGAGGCCGTGTTCGGCCAGGCGACGCTGAACATGAGTTCGCAGCTGCAACTGGTTGCCGGTCTGCGCTACACCCACGACAGGAAATCGGACTTCGGCGCGCTGACGCTCGGGCCTGCGGACATTCCCTACACGGGCTGGTACTCGCGGGACGCCGTCACCGGCAAGGCCGCCCTCAACTGGAACGTCACGGACAACGATTTGTTGTACGTCACCGCATCGCGCGGCTTCAAGGCTGGCGGCATCAACAGTGCGACCTCCCTGTTCTCCCCCGAGTATGTGTGGAATTACGAGGGTGGCTACAAGACGAACCTGTTCGAACAGCACCTGCGCGCGCAGATCGACGCCTATTTCATGAATTACAGCAACTTCCAGATCAGCCAGCAGAGTCCCACGGGCGGCCCGCCGGTGGTCATCAACAGCGCGGGCGCCAGGATCAAGGGGCTCGAGGCGCAGCTGCAGGCGCGGCTCGCCGGCTGGCAGGTCGACATGACCGCGGCCTACACCCACAGCGAATTCAGGTCGACGCTGGTCTTCAACACCAACTCACTGCCCTTCAACAATCTCATCCCGTCTTTCCTGCTGCCGCTGCCGCCCAACTTCATCGCGAACAACCAGGTGGACATCGGTGGGCATCCGCTGGATTATGCGCCCAAGGTGACCGCCAACTTGGGAGTCGAATATGGTTTCCATCTGGGCGGCGACCGCGGCGTGTTGACGCCGCGCGTGCAGGGGTCTTACGTCGGCAGCCAATGGGGCGAGCCCTACGACACGCCGGGGTACGATTATCTTCCGTCGCACACGACGCTCGACTTGCGCCTCACCTACGAGCCGAACGACCTGTGGCGCATCGTCCTCTACGGCACCAACGTCACCAACCAGGTGTACGTCATCGGAAAGGAATTTCGCTTTGCCACGGAGTTCTACGGACCGCCGAGCCAGTATGGCATTCGCGTGACGCGGGTGTTCCAGTGAAGTGCCGGCCTCAGCAGCCCGCATGAAGGCCGCCAACGTGCTGGGGTCGGGCGTGCGTTGCGGCTTGGAGGGGTTCGCTGACATGATGGCGGGCGCGGCGCAATCGCCTGAACGAGTATTTTTTCCTGCGGGTGGGAAAAATCTTCGCCATTTACGCCGCCATGCATTATATGGATCCGACGGCCCCCGATTCCCCGGGGTGGGAGTAGACATGACAGTGAACTTTCGAGGCGATCCGACCGCGGTGGGATATTTCGAACCGACCCGGTTCGAGGCCGACGTCTACGATTGCGAGGTCACCGAGGGCTCGATTCCCACGGAATTGGATGGCACCTTCTACCGGGTCGGCGGCGACTGGTTCTACCCGCCGAAATTCCATGACGACTCTCCGTTTAATGCCGACGGCTACGTGACGATGTTCCGTTTCAGCAACGGCAGCGTCGATTACCGGGGCCGGTTCGTGCGAACGCCGCGCTATCTGGCGGACGCCAAGGTACGGCGCCAGCTTTTCGGCTATTACCGCAACGGCCGCACGGACGATCCCTCGGTCCGGGGCGTCTCGCGCAATGTGGCGAACACCAACCTCATTGCCCATGCCGGCAAGCTGTTCGCACTGAAGGAGGACAGCCGACCGATGATGATCGACCCCGACACCCTCGAGACGCTCGGCGAATGGGATTTTCACGGCGACTATGGCGCGCCGACGTTCACGGCCCATCCGAAGGTGGATCACGCGACCGGCGAGATGATCACATACGGTTACGAGGTCGACGGCGACGCATCGAACGCCATCGCCGTGTACTTCATCGACAAGGGCGGCCGCGTCACGCGCAGCGTACGCTTTGCCGCGCCTTACGTGTCGATGATCCACGACATCGCGGTCAGCGAAAAGCACATCGTATTCCCGGTGTACGGCATGGTGACGAATGCCGAGCGGTTGCAGGCGGGCAAAATCCATTGGGGCTGGGACGGAAGTCAGTCCACGTATTACGGCGTGCTGCCGCGAGACGGCTCGGCCAAGGACGTCCGCTGGTTTAAAGGGCCCGAGCGGGCGGTGGTCCACACTTTCAATGCGGTCACCCGCGGCAACAAATTGGTGATGGAGGCGCCGATCTCCGATTCGAACCCCTTTCCGTTTTTTCCCAACGTCGACGGGTCGCCGTTCGATCGCGCGCGGGGCCGCACGGTGGTGCGCCGGGTGACGCTGGATCTGCACTCGAGGAGCGGCGACTGGACCGAGGAGATCCTGTACCCCGATGCGCCCGGGGCGCTGAGCCGTCTGGACGACCGCTATATCACCCATCCCTACCGGTACGGTTTCATGGGCTTTGCGGATGCGACGAAGCCCTTCGACACAGCGCGCGGCGGCGAGATGCGCGGGCGCATCACCAACAGCTACGGCCGCTTCGATTTCGCCTCCGGCGGCCTGCAGGCCTTCTTCGCCGGTGACGTGCATGGGCTGCAGGAGTGCAGTTTTGCCCCGCGCAGCGCGGGCGCTCCGGAGGGCGACGGATTTCTCCTCGGAGTCGCATCGAATTACGCAGAACGCAACTCCGAGCTGGTGGTTGTCGACGCCACCACTCTGCGGCAGGTGGCGCGGGTACGGATGCCGTTCCGGCTCTCGAATCAGATTCACGGTATCTACGTTCCCTCGGGGGACCTGCCGAGAGCGGCCGCCTGATGCAACGCGTGCTGCCCCACGGGGTGTCGGCATCGCGCTTCGACGCCGCGCTTGCGGCATTTCGCGGCATCGTCGGCGAGGCGTACGTGTTCGCCACCGACGAGGACCGGGACACGTACCTGGACCCCTACGCTCCCGGCCGCCCCGAAAGCCACGCCGCTGCCGCGGGCGTTGCGCCCGCGTCGGTGGAGGAAATCCAGGCCATCCTCGCGGTCGCGAACCGCTACAAGGTGCCGCTGTGGCCTGTGTCGCGCGGCAAGAACCTCGGCTATGGTACGGCCGCGCCCGCCATGACGGGCACCGTGATCTTGGATCTCGTGAGGTTGAACCGCATCCTGGAGGTCGATGAAGAACTGGGTTTCGTGCTCGTCGAGCCCGGAGTCGGATTCAACGATCTGTTCGCGCACTTGCAGGCGCATGGCAGCCATCTCTGGATGTCGGCGCCTGCCCAGACCTGGGGCAGCGTGGTCGGCAACGCGCTGGAGCGCGGCGTCGGCTACACCCCGTACGGCGACCATGCCTCGAAGGTGTGCGGCATGGAGATCGTGCTGCCGGGCGGCCGCATCGTGCGCACCGGCATGGGAGCGATCAGCGGGGCGTCCGCGTGGCAACTCTTCAAGTACGGCTTCGGTCCCTCGTGGGAGGGCGCGTTCATGCAGTCGAACTTCGGCGTGGTGACGAAGCTTGGACTTTGGATGATGCCCGAGCCGGAGGCGACGCTGACCCTGGCAATGAACCTGCCGCGCGAGAGCGATCTCGGACCGGCGGTTGATGCGCTGCGACCGCTCAAGCTCGGCGGCATCGTCCAGGCCAACCCGTCGATCGCCAACGTGGTGCGCGCGCTGGCGATGAAGTCTTCGCGCGATCAGTGGTATCGCGGTGAAGGGCCCATGCCGGATGCGGTGTTGGAGGAGGCCCGGGCAAAGGCGGACGTCGGCTGGTGGAATTTTTCGATCCGGCTCTTCGGCCTGCCCGAGGTCAATACCATCCACGCGAAGGTGGTCCGCAGCGCCTTCGCAGCGGTGACGCCGACGGAATTCAAGACGACCGAATGGCATCGGGGCGATCCCCTCGAGAAGTCGGGGGCGGCCGTTCCGAGCCTGGCACCGCTCAACGTCGTCAACTGGCGCGGCGGGCGGGGCGGCCATCTGACTTTCTCGCCGGTTTCCCCGCTTCGCGGCGTCGATGCCGTCAAGCAATATCGAATGGCCCGGAAGCGGTTCGAGGAGTACGGATTCGATTACTACGGCGGGTTCACGGCCGGCGAACGCTATCTGAATCACATCACGATGATCATCTACGACCGCGACGACGAGGCCATGACCCGCCGGGCCCGCGATTTGTACACGGTGCTAGTCCGTAATGCCGCCGCGGCCGGATACGGCGAGTATCGCACCCACGTCGCCTTTTACGACGAAGTCGCGACCACCTATGCCTGGGGTGGGTCCGCGTTGATGCGCCTGAACGAAACGGTGAAAGATGCGCTGGATCCGAACGGCATCCTGGCTCCGGGAAAGATGGGAATCTGGCCGGCGGCGCTGCGGAGCCGACGCGCATGACGGTGCCAAAGCGGCCGAGTACGGCGAGGCCGGCACTGGCAACGATCGCGCTGGCGACGGCAGCCGTCGCGCAGACCGGGCCGCCCGGTAACACTGCGGCCCTCCGCGACAACGGTCACACGCTTTTCTCCGCTAGCTGCGCGTATTGTCATGGCGAACGGGGTTTTGCCACCGCTTTGTTGTCGCGGCGTCTCGGACCCGGCAAGGCGATGCTGGAGGCCCGCACGGACCTGACTCCTGAATACGTCCGTCATGCCGTCCGGCACGGCGTCGGCAGCATGCCGTGGTATCGGCGGGCCGAACTCCCGGATGTCGATCTCGACGCCATCATCGTCTACCTGACAGCCGCCAAGCCAACTCCTTGAGGTGTTCCATGGTCGATCGACGCGATTTCATCAAGACGGGTGTAGCCGCCTCCGCCGGCATCATGCTCACCGAGGGACTTAGGCTGCATAGGACGACGCCGGCACCTTGCTCGATCGGGATCGCCCTCTACGATCCGCGCTTTCCCGAGAGTGTGGCGTTCGCCTCTGCGTTGATGGCGGCCGGCGCTGAGGTCATTTCGAACGACACGGATATCGGCCACCTGTGGCACGGAGCGTTGGGCACGGCATTCGCGACTTCCGGGGGCGCGCTCGCCGGCATGACGCCGCATTCGGATTTGTTCGTCTCCCAGGTTATTGCGCGCGAGCGTCATCGCAGCCGGTTGGCCTACGAGGGCCTGCACGACAACCGCGGCAACAGCGGCGTCACGCATTCCCTGAGCCTTCCGCCCCCTGGGCGCGGACTCGCCGCGACGGTGGCGGCAGCGGGCGATTCGTGGCCGACGCTGTTGGCGACGCGTCTGTCGCAACTCGCCTTCGGCCCAGGTCGACTCGAGCGGGAGACCGCGCGGAACGGCACGGCGGCGAACGGGTTGCCTGGGACGATCTTCTCCTGGGTGATCGTCAAGAGCGCGTCGTGAACGGACCCGGCCGCGTCAGCCGCCGAAGGGTGGTTGGTGCGGTCATCGCGGGGTTCGCGGTCGCGTGTTCCCGGCTCGTGCCGACGCGGCGCGACGCCCCGGCGGCACGGAGAGACTTGCCGAGAGCATCCGTGGCCACCGTCTTTCTCCACGACGATCGCCTGGCCGTCGATCCAACGGGCTTGGAGACGCGATTCGAGCCGGCTGTCTCGCGGCCGATCACTCCACCGTCGGAGTTCTGGGACCGGCGGCCGTACGGGTGGGGATGAAACGACGGAGGAGCGCCCATGAATCGTCGAGAATTGCTGCAAGGCTTCGGTGGCGTTGCCGCCTTGCTCGCAGGCGCCGCCGTCCGCGCAGTGCCGACCGAGGCGCTGCCCGGCGAGCCGGTCGATCCGTCGTCCTTGCGGATGCTCTCGGACGGTCTGAAGGGACCGGAAGGACCCTCCGTTCTGCCGGACGGCAGCGTCGTGGTCGCCGAATTCCTCGAGGGCAACCTCTGGCGGGTGGACGGCCGCGGAGGGCGGGAACTGCTGGCGTCGCCGGGTTCAGGCGTCGCCGGTACGGCCATCGGCCGGGACGGAAGTCTTTACGTCGTGAGACTCGACATGGACCTGTTCAAGACGCGATACGCCCCGCGTCCAGCGACGACGGGGACGCTGGCGGACGCCGCCGACGGTGCAGCGAAGGCCGCCACGGGAGCACTCCTCCGGATCGACCTGTTGGAGGGTTCCACACGAACATTGTCCGGCTCGACCACGACCGCGGCGCTGCAGGGACCGGATGACCTCGTCATCGATCGTTGGGGGGACATCTGGTTCACGGACTTGATCGAGAAAGCCGTGTACTGGTGCCGCGCGGACGGCGGCGAGACCCGCCGCGTACTCGCCGGCTGCGACGGGGTCAACGGCATCGCACTGTCGCCCGACCTGCGCCGGTTGCATATCGTCGGCAATGGGAAAATGCTCGCTGTTCCAATTATAGGTCGCGGCACCCTCGGCGCCACGGGCCCGGGTCGCGGATTCGACGGCGCGCCGCTGCTGCCGAACACCCATTTGCCCGACGGCATGAAGACCGAGGCAAACGGCAACGTGCTGTGCGCCTGCTGGGAGGACGGCCTCGTGTGCTACGCGCCGGACGGGCAGGCCTTGTCGCAAACCAGGATCGGCAACCTCCGCATCATCAACATGGTGTTCGGGGGTCCGGACATGCGAACGCTGTTCATGGCGGTGATCCCGCCGTCGGGCATGCTGGGGGGCCTCGCATCGATCCGCTGGCCCCGGCCCGGCTTGCCGTTGGCCGGCGCGGGTCTGCACGGCGTGGACCGGCATGCCCAGCGAATTGGGACGTGACGGGAAATTGACTGTTTCCCCGGGTCGTCTTGCCCGGAAGCCGGACGAACTGCAGAGTACGTTCCATGACCGATGAGTTTTGCGCGTGGTTGTCCACGACCGCCATGAGCAAGGCGTTCCAAAACGCCGACTGGTTCGTCCCGCTGGTGCAGACCGTGCACATCCTCGGCGTTGCCGTCCTCGCAACCTCGATCGCCATGATGAGCTTCCGGCTCATCGCCTCGTCGCGCGGTCCGCGCGAGACCGAGATTCGCTTCGAATGGATCTCATGGAGTTTGGCGGCGTTGGCCGTGCTGCTCGTCAGCGGCTGTCTCCTGGTCATCACGGAACCTGGTCGCGAGCTCACGAACATCCTCTTTCGCGTCAAGATGCTGCTGGTTGTGATACTGGCCGGGGTGGTGGTGGCGATTCGGCGCCGCCTGCGCGACGACGCGCATTATTGGACGTCCTCCGCGCACCGGCGCCTGTCGGCGCGGGTCGTCGGGATCGCGTGTCTGCTGCTCGGCACCGGGATCATCACCGCGGGCCGTTGGATCGCCTACATCTGACAAGGCGCCGCGCCCGACACCATGTCCCTTCGAACTCTTTGCGACGACCTCCAGGAATTCGGCTTCGCCCTCGCCATCCGCGAATCTCCATGGCTGTTCCCGACGATCGAGACGATCCATGTGCTGGCGCTGGTCCTCGTGATCGGCTCGATCATGATGGTCGATTGCCGGTTGCTGGGGATCGCTCATCGACAGCGGTCCGTCACGCGTCTCGCGGGCGAGGCGCTGCCGTTGACGTGGTGCGCCTTCGCCGTAGCCGCCGTGGCCGGAATCCTGCTGTTCTCTTCGAAGGCGGCCACCTACTACGATAACTGGCCATTTCGCATCAAAATGCTGTGCCTCGCCCTCGCCGGTCTCAACATGCTGTGGTTTCAACTGCGGATCTATCCACACGTGGCGGAGTGGGACCACGGCGACGTGCCGTTCGCGGCCAGAGCGGCGGGGGGTGTGTCCCTGTGCCTGTGGGTCATCGTCGTTGCCGCCGGCCGCTGGATCGGGTTCACGACGTGAGCCCGGTGCAGCGCCGCTGACGGAGCGTCCCCTTCGGCCCGAAATCAGGGCGCCAGCCCATCGACCGACACCCCGTCGTCTCATGTCGCTGCGTCGGGCGGTCAGGCGAGCCGTACTTCCACGCCGCGTCGTCCGAGCTCCGCCACGACGTCGGGGTTCGCACCGCTGTCCGTGATGAGCATGTGCAGCTGTTCGACGCGGGCGATCAGCGAGATGTTCCGCCGCAACAGCTTCGAGGAGTCCGCCACCGCAATCACCTGGCGGGAGATTTCGATCATCTTCGCGTTGAGCTGGGCTTCCGGCAGATGCGGCGTCATCACGCCGCGTTCGGGATCGAGACCATCGGCGCCCAGGAACAATCGGTCCGCCTGCAGATCGGCGAGGGCGGCTTCGGCCATGTGACCGGAGAGGGAGTTCGACTCCGGGCGCAAGATGCCGCCCGGCATGATGAGGCGGACGAAGGGTAGGTCCGACAGCAGGACGGCGATGTTCAACGCGTTGGTGATGACGTTGATCGAGCGGTCCTCGAGCTTGCGAATCTGCCGGGCGATCTCGGCGGTAGTCGTGCCGGAGTCGAGAATGAGCGTCTCGCCGTCTTCGATGAGTGATACGGCAACCCTGGCGATGCGAACCTTCTCGGCGTGATGCAGCGTGCGTTTGACGGTAAGGGGCTGGTCGTCGTCGTCCCGCCGCAGCAACGCGCCGCCATGCGTCCGTTCGAGCGTGCCGCCGGCCTCGAGCGCCGCGAGATCGGTACGGATGGTGACGGCGGAGGTGACAAATCTCGCCGCCAGCGCCTCGACGGTCACCCGGCCGTGCACATGCAGCAGCTCCACGATGCGGTGGCGCCGTTCCGCGACGAGCAGTCCGGGCTCGGTGCCGCCGTCGGTGCCGGATTGCGGGTACGATGACTCGACATTCACGCGGGGATGGCCTCGAGCAGGACAAAGCGCTCGAACGCCACCGGCAGGCGGGCCTGCGCACCCGACACGGTGCCGAGGTCGCGATCATTCACATAGTCGCGGATCCGGTACGACCCGGCCCGCAGCCCGCGCAAGCTGACCTCACCGCTCCAGCGTCCGGCGAAGAACGCATAGTAGAGCCGGTCCCCCTTCTCGATGGCGTGCGCCTCGGGGCGGTCGAAACCGATGTCGTAGAGATCGCCGCGGTAGGTTCCGAGCGGCAACATCTTTTCCTTGTACAGCGCGATCCAGCGGCGCCATTCGCGCTCCTTCTCGGGCGTGAGCAGAAACGAATCCTTGGGTTTCGGATCCACCGGCCAGGTGAATTTCGTCGACACGACGGCGCCGACGCCCACCGTCGAGGCGAAGTCATCGTGGCCGTCGCTGAGCTCGACGTGATCGCCGGCAAAGGGGGCGCTCGGGCCCATCAGCGCCTTCAACGTCTTGCCCTTGTGGCGCACCTGCCAGGAGGACTCCGGATCGGAGGCGGGCGCCTGGTTCATCGAGGGGAAATTGAATGCCGAGTAGGCGGTGCCGCAGGGGCAAAGCTCGATCACCGCGTCCGCGTCGATGCCCATCGCCGTCTGATAGATCGCATGGAAGAAGGTTTGAAGTCCCTCCACGGATTCTTCCGGTCGGGCATGGCGATGCGCGGGATTGAAGCAGGGTGCGACGTTGTTCAGGTGCTGACCGTCGATCTTGAGACCCGCAAAGCCCCAGTCGCCGATGAATTTCTTGATGAGGTCCTGGGTGTGCGCGACCGTTTTCGCGTACGCGGGGCAGAGATAGAAGCTGTTCCACCAGGAGATCTCCTGGACCGCTCCGTTCTTGTCGAGCAGCAGCATGTCGGCATGATCGTGCAGGGTGTCGGACCCCGGCGCGACCGACAGCGGCGAGTACCAGAGTCGAGGTTTCAGACCAGCGCCGCGGATGTCCGCCACGAGATGGCGCACGTCCGCCTCGCCATTCGGATATTTCGCGCGGTTGGGACTCCAATCGCCGATCATGACCTGCCATCCGTCGTCGATGACCGCCCACTCCAACCCCAATTCCTTCACCTTGGGCAGCGTTCCCTCGATCAGCGCGGTCGTGCACTCGCGTTCGTACCCCCAGGCACACCAGATGGGTTCATAGGACGCCGCCGGCGGAACCGCCGGGGTCAGGCCGCGTTCGGACATCAGCCGCCGATAGCTCACGAGCGCGGCGTAATAATCACCGTCGTGCACCGCCACGAAGGTCTCCGGCGTTTCGAACACCTGGCCCGGCTTCAGATGGCGCTTCTCGCGGCCGCACACGGCCACGCGCACGGCGCCGCGCTCACCTTCCACGGGCAGTGAGACGCGTCTCGGCGTGGCTTCGACGTGACCCACCGCGAGGCCGCCGTCGCGTCGCCAGACATCGACGATGGGCGTGCCGCCGCCGTAGTCGGACGCTTCCATGCCGAGAAAGTTGTCCTGGGCGAAACCGGGTTCGACCGGCTGCAACCAGTCGCGGCGGTCCTCGTACGAGGCGCCGGAATAGCACCAAAAGGCGGGCGCATGCCTGCCGGCGGTCCTGGTGGCGGCCATAGGCACGCGGACATCGCCATTGGTCCAACTCAAAAAGCTCAGGATCTCGGAGGCGGTATTGCGATACGAGACGCGGACCAGAGCCAGGCCCGGATGGCGTTGATACAGCGTCGCGGTCACCGTCTTCTCGACGCCGTCGATGGACGTGCCCGACAGCGCGAGCCGCGTGCCCGGACCGTTGGCATCGTCGACTGTGGTCTGGGTCCGGCGGCCGATCGCAAAGTCGGTGAAGTGCCGGCCGTCGCCCAGCAGATACTCGCTCGGGCCCCAGAGCGTCATCGGGATCCAGCCCCGGGCCGTCCGGCGCGACACCCGGGTGTGCAGGTTGGCATCCCATTCAATGCGCAGCGCTGCATCCTCGAGCGTGGCCGCCGCGCGGGCCGGCGCAGGGGGGGCGGACGCGCCGGTTTGCGCCGGCAGCAGTCCGTGACGCAGCGTGAGCGCGGCACCGCCGGCGAGTTGCACGAATTGCCGGCGCGAGGTTTTTCGGTGAGTCATGGGTCTTTATTCATTGTTGAATCGGGGTCGCGCTATTGACTTGTTCGAAAATACTAATAACATGAAATGCAAGAATACGAAAGTTAATGCCGGGATAATGTTTTCATTTTCTTTCGTTTTTGCGTTTAGAGCGATGCATTCATAAGCCATATCAAAATGGTACAGGGAGACGACGCGTGCCGAGCCTCAAGCCTACGTTGATTGCGATTTGGCTGCCATTCGCAGCCTTCACCGGTGCACTCGCCGCGACCGCAACGGACACCCCGGCCGCGGACAGCGCAGCGGGAGAGGACGCAACGGCGAGCTCCACGGGCGCAGCTCCGGCTGCCGCCCAGGCGTCGGAACTGCAGGAGATCGTCGTCACCGGCATGCGGGCGAGCCTCGAGAAGTCGCTGGACGTCAAACGGAATGCCACGGTCGTTCTGGATTCCATCAACGCCGAGGAACTCGGCCGGTTTCCGGATGCGGACGTCGCCGACTCCCTGGAACATCTGCCGGGCATCACCATCGACCGGACCACCGGCGGCGAGGGGCAGAAGGTGACCGTGCGAGGCTTCGGACCCCAGTACAACATCGTCACGTTGAACAACCGCATTCTCGCCACCGACGACGACGGCCGTGATCTCGCCTTCGACGTGCTGCCCTCCGAGGTGATTTCGGGTGCCGACGTGCTCAAATCGTCCGAGGCATCGGCGCTCGAAGGCAGCATCGGTGGAACGGTGAATCTGCGCACGGCGAGCCCCTTCGACAACCGCGGCTTTCATGGCGGAGTGCATGCCGAGGGTGACGACAATACGATGAGCAATCTCAAAGGCGACAAGTTCTCCGCCTTCGTGTCGAACACCTTCGCCGACGACACCGTGGGTTTCCTTCTGGGCGGCGTGATATCCGACAACAAGCTGCGCACCGACTCGTTGAATGCCTACAACCAGAACATCTACGGCCCGTCGTATTACGACCCGGATGGCGTTGGGCCGTCACTGTTTCCGACCCCGACCACGCCCGGCGTACCGCCCACCCCCACCTCCATCCCGCTCGTGGCGACGCCCAATAGCCTCACTTTCGGATCGATATTCGACGAGAAGAAACGCGAGGCGCTGTCCGGCAGCTTGGAATGGCGCCCGAGCGATGCGTTCAAAATCGTCGCTGACGGCCTCTGGACCCACCTGCAGGATCCGCAGGTGGGCTACAACCAATCGTATTATTTTCCGTATACCACCGATTTGAACGGGAACCCGACCTGGTCCAACCCCACGGTGCAGAACGGCCTGATCACCGCGGTGACCTCCAACAACTTCACCCCCGAGATCGTCAACAACACGACCAACCGCAACGTCGTCACGACCTTGGAGGGCCTCAAGGCGACGTGGGCACCCACCGATCATCTGAGCTTCACGCTCGATGGGTATCACTCGGCGGCGGATCGGCCCGAGGGCGGCCAGGACACCTTCGTGACCGCGGGCCTCGTGTCCCAAACGCCGACTGCGCTGGACATCATCAACTTCTCGGACAATCCGCATGCCCTGCCCAACATCAACGTGGTCATTCCTCCCAGCCAGCTCGGGCTCACCGCCTGTCCGGCGGGCAGCGCGAGCAAGACGAATGCGGGGTATTGTTCGTACACGTCCCTGATGAACTCGGGCTTCCTCAACAACAACAATTACTGGTCGACGCATTACGACGGCCTCAACGGCTATTCGGTGCATGACCAGATCAATGCCATCAACCTGGACGGCGCGTGGAAGGTGAAACTCGGCATTTTCGACACACTGCTGTTCGGCGTGGGCGAGAGCCATCGCGAGAAGGAGCGCGCAGACATCAGCAACGATTGGACCAATGGCTCCGGTCAGTATGGAAATTTGTATGAGACCTATGGATGTCCGGTGCAATGCAATCCGTACAGCTTTGCCTCGCAGGGCTTCAACGTCATTTCGTTCAGCAGCCCGGCCAATTTCCTGAAGGGCGCCGGTGGCTCCTACCCGTCCGTCCTGCCGAAATTGAATTCCGGCCAGCTCCTGGCATTTTTGAAGAGCTTGAACGGCTTGCCCAATCCCTTCTATTGCTCGGCGACGCCGCCGTGTGCGACGCCGTATACCCCGTTCGATTTCTCGCAGACGCTGCCGCAGGCCAATCCCTTCAACTCGTACGACGTGACCGAGAAGACGACGTCGTTCTACGTCGAAGCGACGTTCGCCGGCACCGATTGGTCCGGCAACCTGGGCGTGCGGGTGGTACACACGGCCACCGGCGCATTGACCGCAACGTCGGTGCCCGTTTACTTGTGGACGCCGTCGGTCCAGAACGCCAACCAGACCTTCAATCTGGGGTACAGCACCTCCACGCCGTTCAGTCAGGACGCCTCGTACACCATGGCACTGCCCTCGCTCAACCTGAGCTACTGGCTCGTGCCCGACAAGCTGCAGCTGCGTGCGGCGCTGGCGGAGACCATGTCGCGCCCCGATCTCAATCAACTCGCGCCGAACTCGACCAACCAGGCCATCAACGGCACGGCGGAAATCGACGAGACCGGCACCGCGGGGTTGAAACCCATCAAGGCCGATGCCGCCGACATTTCGATCGAGTGGTACTACCAGCCGCACTCCGCGCTCAACGCCGCGTTCTTTTACAAGAAGGTCAAGGACGACATCTACACCGCCTATACTCCCAACGTGGATCTCGGCACCAAGGAATACATCGGCGGGCCGCCGGGGACGCCGGGCGTGGTGGGTACCCCGTATCCCTGGACCGTCACGGCACCGGCCAACGGCGCCAAATCCATCTACACCGGCATCGAGCTCTCCTGGCAGCATTTCCTCGAGAACGGCCTCGGTACCCACATGCAGGTCACCCACACCTGGAGCAAGGGCTACGATCAATTCGGCAATCCCACGGGCGCGGTCAATGCCGCGCCGCCGACCACGTTCTCCATCAGCCTGATCTACGACAAGGGTCCTTTCAGCGCCGACGTCAACTGGGATTACACGGCGCGCTACACCTACTACTGCTCGACGTGCACCGAGGTTCCGGGCTGGCCGGCCATCGCGGACCCGTTCTCGTGGGTTACCGCGAGCGCGCACTACAAGATCTGGAAGGGGTTCGAGGTCTACGTCGAGGGCAAGAACCTCACCGATTCGATCGCCCGGACGTATCTCAACGGCAACCCGCTCCTGCCATGGGCGCCGGGCCAGTTGATCGGCCAGAGCGCGAGCGGCGTGGGTGCCGGCTACAGCGCCTACGGCCGCAGCTTCGTGTTCGGGGCGTCGTACCGATTCTGACATGAAGAAACCCTGGCTCATGTATGCGCTCGTCACCACCGGCTTCTGGGGGGTCTGGGGCGCGTTCGCGGAATTCCCGACGCGCCATGGTTTTCCGGAAACCCTGGTGTACGTGGTGTGGGCCCTCACCATGATCCCGCCGGCGCTCTACGCCATGAAGCGTGTGGGCTGGCGGATCATGCGCGACGCGAAATCGGTTTTGCTGGGGTCGCTCATTGGGTTCACGGGTGCGGGGGGGCAGATGTTGCTGTTCCATGCCGTACATACCGGTCCCACCTACCTGATCTTTCCCATCATCGCCTTGTCGCCGGTGGTGACCATCGGATTGTCCATGGTGTTTCTGAAGGAGCGGGTGACGAAAGTGGGCGCGATCGGCGTGGTCCTCGCGCTGATCGCACTGCCGCTGTTCAACTACTCGCCGGCCGGCGATGGCGACATCGGAGCGGCGGGGGCCGGCGGCGTGCAGGCTGTCACCTGGTTCGTCTACGCATTGGTCATTCTCCTCGCCTGGGGCGTGCAGGGCTATTTCATGAAGCTCGCCAACGGTTCCATGGATGCCGAGAACATTTTTCTCTACATGACACTCACCGGTCTCCTGCTGGTACCGGTGGCGCTGTGGATGACCGACTTCGGGGTTCCCATCGAGTATGGATGGCGGGGGCCGGGCCTCGCGGCGGTCACGCAAATCCTGAACGCGGTGGGGGCGCTCACGCTGGTCTACGCCTTCCGTTATGGCCGGGCGCTGGTGGTCGCGCCGCTCGCCAATGCGGGCGCGCCGATGATCACGGCCATCGTCTCGATGATCGTGCTCAGCGTCATCCCGAACGGCATCACCGTCGTCGCCATTGCGCTCGCCTTCCTGGCCGCGGCGCTGCTCGCCCTCGAGCCTGAGGAAACCTTCATCGAGCAGCCGGTATGAACGCCCTGCTGGATTTGGTCCGCCGCCACAAGAACGGCACGCCGGTGGGAATCTACTCCGTGTGCTCGGCGCATCCCTTGGTGTTGGAGGCGGCGCTGCGGCTTGCGCATCGCACCGACGGCATGGCGCTGATCGAGGCCACGTCCAACCAGGTGAACCAGGACGGGGGCTACACCGGAATGCGCCCCGCGGCGTTTCGCGAGCGGGTGCTCGCCATTGCGGGTGCCGTCGGTCTGCCGCAGGACCGGGTGCTGCTGGGCGGCGATCACCTCGGCCCCAATTGCTGGCAGCGACTGCCGGCGGAAACCGCGCTGCAGAAGGCGGGAGTGATGGTCGGCGAGTACGTGACGGCGGGCTTCCGCAAGATCCATCTGGATTGTTCCATGGCCTGCGCTGGGGAAGAGCCGGCGCTCGGCGACGAGCGGATCGCCGATCGCAACGCCGCTTTGTGCGTGATCACGGAGGCCGCCTGGCGCGGCACCGGCGGGGAGCCGCCCGTCTACATCATCGGCTCGGAAGTGCCGGTGCCGGGCGGCGCGCACGAGACGCTCGAGGATCTTGCCGTGACCACGCCCGAGGCGGCGCACGCGACCCTGGAAGCGCATCGCCGCGCCTTTGCGCGCCATGGCGTCGACTCCGCGTGGGAACGGGTGGTGGGACTCGTGGTGCAACCCGGGGTCGAGTTCGCCCACGAGCAGGTGATCGACTACGACCGGTCCAAGGCGGCGGCGTTGAGCCGCAGCATCGAGTCGGTGCACGGCCAGGTGTTCGAGGCGCACTCCACCGATTATCAAACCCCCGCGGCGCTGGACGCCCTCGTGCAGGATCATTTCGCGATCCTGAAGGTGGGTCCGGGGGTGACGTTTGCGCTGCGCGAAGCGCTGTGGGCGCTCTCGGACATCGCGCTGGAGCTCGGCCTGATGCCGGAAGGGTCGCTCAAGGATTCGATGCTCGCCGAGATGGCGCGCGATCCGCATTACTGGCAATCTTATTACGTGAACCCCGAGCGGCGGGACTTCGACCTGCAGTTCAGCTTGAGCGACCGGATACGCTATTACTGGACCGCAACGCCGGTCGAGCGGTCGCGCGCGCTTCTCTTCGAGCGCCTGACGGACATCGGCATTCCGCTGACGCTCGTCAGCCAGTACATGCCCGTGCAATACGCTGCGATACGTGAGGGTCGGCTGAAAAACGAACCACGTGAACTCGTGCTCGACGGCGTCGAGCAAGTGTTGCGCCACTACGACCATGCCTGCCGGTCACCGTGTGGGCCGGCCGGCGCTCCCGCCGATTCGAGGAAAAAATGAACATTCTGGGACACCCGTTGGCCAAGCTCGAAGCCGCCGGTGGCAGCTGGACGGCGCGAGAGATTGCCCATCAACCGGCGGTCTGGGCGAGAATCGAGGACGTGATGGCGCGCGAGGCCCGCGCCGTGCGGGCGTTTCTCGATCCCCTGCTCGCCCGCCAAGACCTGCGCATCGTGTTGACGGGCGCCGGCACGTCGGCCTTCGTCGGCGAGTGTCTGGCGCCGGCTCTGAAGCACCGGACGAAGCGGCGGGTGGACGCCGTCGCGACCACCGACCTCGTCGGATCACCCGGCAGTGCGCTGGAGCCCGCCGTGCCGACGCTGCTGGTGTCGTTCGCACGCTCCGGCGGAAGTCCGGAGAGCGTCGCGGCCTTGACGCTCGCGGAGCAGGGCGTCCTCGATTGCCACCACCTCATCGTCACCTGCAATGCGGCGGGGGACTTGTACCGCCAGGGGCGGCAGCTGCGCAATGCGCACATCCTGCTGCTGCCGGAGGAGACCAACGATCGCGGTTTCGCGATGACGTCGAGCTTCACTGGCATGATGCTCGCCGCCGCGCTGGCGTTCGATCTGCTGCCGCAGGATCGGCCGGCCGCGCTCGCCGGCTGGGCGTCGGTAGTACTCGACACGGGGCTGGCGCAGATTGCCGAACTCGCGCGCTCGGACTTCGAGCGGGTCATCTACCTGGGTGGCGATACGTTCAAGGGCCTGGCGCGCGAGGCGGCGCTCAAGCTGCTCGAACTCAGCGACGGCAAGGTGGTCGCGCTGGCGGAAACCCCCTTGGGTTTCCGCCATGGGCCGAAAACCATCGTCAATGGGAAAACCCTGGTGGTGATGTTCCTCGCGAATGATCCCCATGCGCGGCGCTACGAAATGGACGTGCTGCGCGAACTGCGCACGGACGGCGTCGCGGGACGCGTGGTGGCGCTGCAGGGCTGCGCCGGGCGGGCGGAGCCTTGGCCACCAGAAACCATTGCCGTCCCGGATGCCACGGGTGCCTGCGATCTGGCGCTGTGCTTCCCGTATGCGGTGTTTGCGCAGACCTTTGCCTTCCTGCGATCGCTCGAACTGGGATTGCGGCCGGATACCCCCAACGCGCGCGGTGTCGTCAATCGCGTGGTGCAGGGTGTGTCTATCTATCCCTGGGATCCGTCGCGGTGAGGATTTTTCTCGGAGTGGACGGCGGCGGGACCAAGACGGACTTTCTGTTGATCGACGCGACGGGTCGCGTGCTGGCCTCGCATCGGGCAGGATCCGCCTACTACCTGGAGACCGGCATCGATGCTCTCGAGAGGCTGCTGGTGGAGGGAATCGCCGCCGCGCTGCAACTCGCGGGGATGACGCCCGCGCGGGTCGACTTCGGCTTCATCGGCCTGCCGGCCCATGGCGAGGACAGCGCGCTCACAGCGCGTCTCGACCGGCTCGCCGCGCAGGTGCTTCCGGTCGAAAGGCATCGCTGCGGCAACGACATGGTGTGCGGCTGGGCGGGCGCGCTCGCCGGCCGTGACGGCATCAATCTGGTGGCGGGAACCGGCTCGATCGCCTACGGCGAGTGGGCGGGGCGCCACGCACGGGCCGGAGGCTGGGGCGAATTGTTCAGCGACGAGGGCTCGGCGTACTGGATTGCGCGCGAGGCATTGACCCTGTTTTCCCGCATGAGCGACGGCCGGGCGCAGAAGGGCCCGCTGTACGAACTCATCCGTCAGCGCTTCGGTCTGCACGGAGACCTCGATCTGTGCGCCGCCGTCTACGGGCCGCCGGCACTCGCGCGCAGCGAACTCGCGGGACTGGCGCCGCTCGCGGCGCGGGCCGCGGCCGCGGGCGACGTGCAGGCGTTGAAATTGTTCGAGGCGGCGGCGCGTGAACTCGCCGCGCTCGTGCACGCCGTACGGGATGCGTTGCAGCCCCCGACTCAGACCTTGCTGCCCGTGTCTTATTCAGGGGGCATGTTCCAGTTCGGAGAAGCTCTCTTGAGTCCGCTGCGGGCGGCACTCGGCGACGGCGAGCAGCACTACGAGTTTGCGGCGCCGAAACTGACGCCGGCGGCAGGGGCCGCCTTGTACGCCGCGCGGCTCGGCGGCGCGCCGCTGACGGCGGCGGCGGTGGCGGAACTGGCGCGGCAATGCGCGGCGGCCTGATCGGACGGCGCCGCGCCGCGAGCCGCGACGGGAACCGTGCGGTCGCGCGGCGTTTCGCGGTCGTCCTTCGCCCGGCGGCAGGGCTGTGCCTGTCGGCATGGATGGCGGCCGCGCCGGCCGCCGCGACCTACACCACGGCGGATTTCGAGCGCGTGCGAAAATTCGACTCGCACGTCCACGCCAACACTGACGACCACGATTTTCTCGACATTGCCCGGCGGGACAATTTCGAGCTGCTGTCGATCAACGTCGACTACCCGGATTTTCCGCCGCTGCCAGAGCAGGCGCGCGTGGCGCATGCGCTGCAATCCGAAGACCCGGCGCATTTTCACTATGCGACCACCTTCTCGATGCGGGGTTTCGGCACCGACGCCTGGACGCGCGACACCGATCAGGCAATCGATGCGGAATTGCAGCGGGGCGCGGTGGCCGTCAAGGTCTGGAAGAACGTGGGCATGGTCGAGAAGGACGCCGGCGGGCGCCTGATCATGATCGACGATCCGGGGTTCGACGGCGTGATGGCCCACCTCGAGGCAGCGGGCGTGCCGCTGATCGCGCACCAGGGAGAGCCCAGGAATTGCTGGCTGCCGCTCGAGGAGATGACCACGGAGAATGACCGGAGCTATTTTCGTGAGCATCCCGAGTATCACATGTATCTGCATCCGGAGCAGCCCAGCTACGAAGCGCTCATGGCCGCGCGGGACCGCTTTGTCTCGCATCACCCGAGGCTCTCGTTCGTCGGAGCCCATATGGCGAGTCTCGAATGGAGCGTCGACGCCCTCGCGCAGTTCCTGGATACCCATCCGCACGCCACGGTGGATCTCGCCGCGCGAATGACCCAGGTGCAGTTTCAATCGCGGAAGGACCGGCGAAAGGTGCGGCGCTTTTTCCTCCGTTATCAGGACCGCATCCTGTACGGCACCGATCTGACCGAGAATCCGCTCACCGCCGCCGACCGCGCGCAGAATCCACCCATTCTTCCCGGTCAGTTCAAGCAGGAAGCCGACGCGTTCTGGCGCAGCGACTGGGCCTATCTCGCGACGGGCGCCACGCAGCACATCGACGCCATCAAGTCGGATGTCGAGGGCCTGGCGCTGCCGCGAGGCGTCATCGACAAGATTTATTTCGCCAATGCACGGCGGGTCTTCGGCCGAATCGCGCTGCGCGCGCCCTCCTGATTTCCTACAACCGCTGGGGAGTCCGTTCGACGCACGTTGACGGCAAGAGGCGGGCGTCTAATGCGCGACCGTCCGCTAAGGTTCTTCGATGAGCCGCGACCGGACTTTCAGCGCCGCCTCCAAACTCGACGACCTTTCCGACCAGCAGAAACAGGAGGTCGACCAGCAGAGCCGTCCCAATGCGGCGTTGATCCACGAGACCATTCGTGCGGAGGGCGAGAGCGAGCTGGAACGCGGTGGATGGGCGCTCGGGTTCTCCGGGCTGGCGGCCGGGTTGTCGATGGGGTTTTCCTTTCTGGTCGACGGGACGCTCCAGGCGTTACTGCCGGCGGGTCCATTGCGGGATGTGGTGAGTCCCTTCGGCTACACCATCGGGTTTCTGATCGTGGTGTTGGGGAGGCAGCAATTGTTCACGGAGAACACGCTCACCCCGGTGCTGGCGCTCATTCACAATCGGGATCTTCCGACGCTCAGGAAGCTGGTGCGGCTCTGGGGCATCGTGCTCGCGGCGAACCTCGCCGGCGCAATCCTGTTCGCCACCGCGTTGGGGCATGGCGGAGCGTTCGAGCCCAACGTCGTGAATGCGTTTGCGGCCCTCGGCCGGCAGTCGATGCGGGCCGGCTTCGGGCCGACGTTCGTGCGTGCGATCTATGCTGGGTGGCTGATCGCGCTCATGGTCTGGCTGCTCCCCGCGGTCGAGGGTGCGCGGCCGCTCACCATCCTCATCATTACGTACATCGTCGCGCTGTGCGGGTTGTCCCACATCATTGCGGGCACGGTGGACGCGGCGTACGCCGTGCAATTCGCCGGGGTTCCAGTCGCCGATTTCGTGATGCGATTCTTCGTCCCCACACTGCTGGGCAACATCGTCGGCGGAGTGGCCCTGGTCGCCGCCCTCAACTACGGCCAGGTGGCGCCGGAGATCGAGGACGACGGACGGTGAGCCCGCGGAGCCTGCGCATCGGCGTCCCGCCAGGCGGCGCGGTTCTGGGCGGCGCGGTTATGCCACGCGGCGCGGATGTTCTCGGACGTCTCCCCCTTGCCATCGGGTCGCCAGCCGGGCGGTCCGAAGACCACGCCCACCGCCTCCCGCACCGAGCGGGAGTGCCTGAGATCGCGGAACAGGGCGATCCATTCGTGAAAGGCGATGCGCAGCGGATTGTAGGTCTCGATGTTGTGTACCAGCCCGAACTGCGGGGCCTCGTCGTCGCGTTCCCCGGCGAAGGTGCCGAACAGCCGGTCCCAAACCATGAAAATGCCCGCGTAGTTCCGGTCGAGGTAGCGCGGATTGACGGCATGATGTACGCGGTGGTGCGAGGGCGTGTTGAACAGATATTCGAACCACCCGGGCATGCGGCGGATGGCCTGGATGTGCAGCCAGTCCTGATAGAAGAGGTTGATGCCGCTCTCGAGGAAAATCATCGCCGGCGGAAAACCGATCAGCGCGAGCACGAACCAGGGCGCCCAGGTGCCGGCGAGCACGCCGGTCCAGGTTTGCCGGGCGGCGGTCGAGAGGTTGTATTCCTGGGACGAGTGGTGGTTGACGTGGGCTGCCCACCAGAAACGGCTTTGGTGACTGATCCGGTGGAACCAGTAATAGGCGAAATCGTCGAGCACCACGAGGGCGATCCAGGCCGGGACCGATTGCATCGAGATGTCGACGAGGCGATGCTGGTGGAAGAAGGCGAAGGCGGCCACGGTGGCGCCGGCGAGCAGCAGGTTGCTGAGCGAGTTGCCCAGCTTCATGCCTAGCGAGGCGCAGGTATCGCGCCAGGTGTACCGGCCGCGCACAATCCCTGCGTGCACAAGCGCGAATTCCAGTGCCAGCATGCCGATCGACAGGATCAGCAGCAGGTGCGAGATCGACATGGCAGGTCTCCGGCGGTCCGGGCTCCATGATAGCGCGACGGCGCCTGAGAGTCGCGGTCGGACCGCGCCGCCTCCCGCCCGGGCAGCGCCATGGTCGCCGCCCGGGCTGCCGCCTCGGATTCAAATCGGCGCCTGCGGCGCCTTGCCGTTCGGACTGCCGGGTCCGGTGCAGGGGATGAGTATCTCGCCGTCGGGCGGCGCGCGCACCCCGAAAAAGGCTGTCGGGGAGTTGGCATGGCGCGGTACAGCACCCGGGGCCGCGCGCGCGGCGAAGCCGGCCGGTGGGGTGGCGCGAGGGCTCCTACTCGGCGGCGACCGGGGTGGGGCCACCGCCGGCGGGGCGGCGCACCAGGAAACACAGGGGGATGAGCGCGACGCACACCCACGCCGAGAAATAGAACAGGTCGAGGGACGACAAGAGGTAGCTTTGGGCGATCATGCGCTGGGTCAGCGCACCCGCCGCAGCCTGGTCGGTCAGTCCGAGCCCATGGAGTTCGGCGAGGGACTGTTGATACGCCGGCGTATACGCGGTGATGGTGTCCGACAGCCGTGCCTGATGCAGCGCCTCGCGCCGGTCCCAGAACGTGGTGACGAGCGAGGTGGCGAAACTGCCGGCCGTGATGCGCAGGAAGTTCGATACGCCCGAAGCCGACGGAATCTTCTGCGGTGGAAGTCCGTCGAAGCTCACGGCGAGCATGGTCACGAAAAACAGGCCCATGGCGAAGCCCTGAACGAGCTGCGGCGCGACGAAGGCGAAGATACCCGCATCGGCCGTGAGTCCGGCCCGCATGAAATAGGAGGTCGCGTAGAGGCTGAATGCGGTCGCCGCGAGGAGGCGTGGATCGAAGCGTCGCATCAGCCGGCCGACCATGAGCGAGGTGAGTACGGCGGTCGCCCCGCTGGGGGCCGAGACCAGTCCGGCCCAGGTCGCCGTGTAGCCGACGAAACTCTGCAACCACAGCGGCATCAGAACGATGTTGCCGAAGAAAACCGCGTAGCCGCCGCACAGGGCTACGGTGCCGAGCGCGAAGCTGCGCGACTTGAACAGGCTCAAATCCACGATGGGATGCTGTTCGGTGAGCTCCCAGATGAGCCACGCCACGAAACCGACGATCGCCACCAGCGCCAGGGCGACGATGATCGTCGAATGGAACCAGTCAAGATCCTTGCCCTTGTCGAGCAGGATCTGCAGCGCGCCCACCCAGACGAACAGCAGGACCATGCCGACCCGGTCGATCGGCAACTTGCGCGTCGGAGTTTCCTGGGATTTGAGATTGTTCCAGCAGAGCAGCGCGCAGAACACGCCCACCGGCACGTTGATGAAAAAAATCCATGGCCACACGTAGTTGTCCGAGATGTAGCCGCCGAGCAGCGGGCCCGCGATCGGCGCGACGAGGGTGGTCAGCGACCACACGGCGAGCGCCGTCGGCCGCCGGGCGGGACCGAACACGTTGATGAGCAGAGCCTGGCTGCCTGGAATGAGGGGTCCGGAGACGGCGCCCTGCAGCACGCGAAACGCGATCAGCGAGGGCAGGCTCCAGGCAAGACCGCAGAGCAGGGAGGCGAGGGTGAACAGCGCCACCGACACGACGAAGGTGCGCACGACACCGAAGCGTTGCATGAGCCACCCGCTGAGCGGCACCGAAACGCCGTTGGCCACGGCGAAGGAAGTGATCACCCACGTGCCCTGGTCCGAACTCACGCCGAGATTGCCGGCAATGGTGGGGATGGAGACGTTCGCGATCGACGTGTCGAGCACCTGCATGAAGGTGCCAAGCGCGAGAGCGAAGGCGGTCATCGCCTTGCGGCCACCGGTCAACGACGGCGGGGCGGCGGCGCCGATGGCTGCCGCAGCGCTCACGGGACGCCGGCCACCCGGGGGACCGATTCGTCCGTCGCTGGCCGGCGGCCGCTCAGATGCGCGGGCACATTGACCTGGGGTCCGGCGTTGTCGCTGATGATGGCGGCGATGCGCGCATCCACGGCGGGGTCGCTGCCGGCGCTCGCCTGGGTCGGCTGCGGCGTGTTGCGCACGGGCTGGGTCACCAGCGGACCCGCGGTTTTACGCAGATCGACGCTGACGGTGGCCGACAGGCCGACACGCAGCGGATGGGCCCGGAGTTCCTCGGGGTCGAGAAGAATGCGCACCGGGACGCGCTGCACGATCTTGATCCAGTTGCCGGACGCATTTTGCGGCGGCAGGAGGGCGAAGGCGTTGCCGCTGCCCGCGGCGATGCCCACCACATGTCCATGGTAGGTCACATGTCGTCCGTAGAAGTCGGTGTGTACGGTGGCCGGCTGACCGTCGCGCATGCGCTCGAGCTGCACTTCCTTGAAATTGGCGTCCACCCATACGTCGTCGAGCGGTACCACGGCCAGCAACGGCGTCCCCGCCGCGACGCGCTGGCCGAGTTGCACGGAGCGCTTCGCGATGACACCGCTCACCGATGAGACGAGGGAGGTGCGGTGCAGGGCGAGCGCGGCGTTGCGCACGGCCGCGGCTGCGGCCAGCACCTGCGGATGATTCGCGATGGTCGTGCCGTCGATCTGTGCGATGGTCTGGCTCAACTGCTGCCGGGCGGCGGCGACATTGGCGCGCGTCGTGGTGACGGCGTCGCGGGCGTGCGAGAGTTCCTCGGCCGATATGGCACCATCGGCCAGCAGTCCGCCGCGCCGCTTCAGGTCGTCGTCGGCGGTGCGTTCCGCCTG
>Ga0182030_10003870_pt1 | contig 31964 bp, 19 predicted proteins | sample 812S3MmetaG_FD_121299 | JGI IMG/M metagenome (GOLD analysis project Ga0182030, IMG submission 121299) | Permafrost microbial communities from Stordalen Mire, Sweden - 812S3M metaG (Illumina Assembly) | ecosystem: Environmental > Terrestrial > Soil > Wetlands > Permafrost | place: Sweden... | reverse complement strand
TAAAAAGAATTATAAAATAACTTAGTATTACTTAAATCTTTCTTCAAAGATCTAAATTAAGAAAAGTATTACTATTATATTATACTTATAATACTTACTTTATAAAAATCTTAATTTAATACAAATAAAAAAATAGTACAAGTTTATTAGTATTCTAGATATCTAAGAAAAAAAGAGAAAAAAGCTCTTATTCTAAATCTAAGGTGCTAGGGTAGGAGCTAACGTAGCCTCCTCACGTGACCATGACACTTCACCTCTTTTTCTTGACGCATAGTACCTTTCCCAATTTCTTTTTGGCTTTGTACATTCATATTTCTGTTCTCTTAAATACTCATTCCTATATTTTCTCCTTTCTCCTTTCTCCCTTCTCCACACCATCTTTTCTCTCTGCTCAAACCAAGCTTTCTCTACGGCCCCTCCTTTTTTCTTCTTTCTTTGTGGCTAATTCCTAACCTAATTCAAGTATTTTCCCCCTCTTAACTATACTCTATCTTCCTCTTCCTCATCTCATTCAGTATCTCTTGTACAGAAGACATACGATAGTCACTGCTCAGTGGAAGTTGATAGAGCACTGTTTTAAAATCAGATAATCAGCAGCGTTCATATCTTTTTGTATCTTCAGACTTCATCAGATACTCTCAAATTTCTCAAGATTTAACAACGGTAACGACTGCAAGTAATAAAACTATAGCACATACTGGGACTTTGAATGCCCAAGATATTGTGGCACATTCATAGCGTAAAAGATCCACCCATCTAATCCCTGAGATTAAATACCCCTACAATTCCTTGGCGGCTGTTTAAAAGATTGAAGTTAAAGTGGAAAAGAATTAAGTGGTTCCCATTCACTGTGATGTTAACTTGAGTCCGAGAGTCTACAATTAGATATTGAAAGTCCCCATCATCAATTAATTTTCTTATGGAGGAATTTGATTTATATAATGGTATCTCGTTTATGTATTGGGGACATTTTCATCCTGCTTATCTTTAAGCACGCAGACATACCCGTAAGGTCTAAGACGAGCCTTCTCAGCAGGGACTATTGTAGAACTTAATTGAGGAGCGTGTGAAGAGTTCAAAGTATGAGAGAGATAGCAGGCCGATAAGGAGGTGCACAAATACGAAGAATCTTCAAAGGCATTGTTGTTTGTATGTGAATAGTGGGAAACCTGATTGCAAGGAATTAAATATGCAACCTTGACTGTTGGAAGCTAAGGTGAAGAAAGACATCATGACTTCAAAAAAAAAGTATGATACCGAAGCCAAGTTTAAAGCCCTGATGAAAATGTTTGGATATGACCAAGAAAGATAGAATGCTGAAGTCTGTGGAGGTGAATGTGCCGGAAGAAATTGAAGCGTTTAAATTTGTTTAAGGAGGATAGAAGCTGGGTTTAGAGAGATTAGCTGTCTCTACTTAGGACTGGAATGTCTCCACTTGATTATTCAGATGACTTTCTGACCGTTTCGGGAATACCATATTTCCCAAAGCCATTTCATAACTGAATTTCATACCAGCAGGGTATTGTATTGTCACAAAAATACCCTTGTTCAGATGGACTTATTACCCAGTTCAAGAAACCAGTGGTATCTAACTCTGCTTCCAAAAATCAACAATTAGAAGATAGCTGTACGCAGACAATTCATACTTGCAATTGTGTCAAGAAAAGTTTCTTGAAGTCATATCTAATTGTGGTTCGCCACGCTTGCAACGCAGGGGTCCGCTTTGCCGATCGGCAAAAAATCGAATGGCAATAAAAGCCAAATGCCAGAAGCGCAAAAAGAGTAACGAATAGCTAGGTCGATCTGGGATTCGAACCATAGGGGAGTCAGATATTGAGGGCAAGAGAGAGTGGAGAGGGAAGCCTACCCCGGGTCCCCGGAAATTTCTTCTCTAATGATCAGAATCCGATGTCTGAGTGAATTGTTAATGACTATGCACAGCACTTAATGTCGGCAAACTAACGATAACCCTGCTGAGAATTAGTGACTACAATAGGCATAGCAGAGCACCGGGACACGAACAACTACACTAATCAACCAAGTGAAATTTGGCAAAATTCTCTTATTTCATTACATACTACATGCAAAATTCTGCCTCTCTTTTACCCGCTAACCCTAGAGCTAAGGCGTTCCGCTTTCCAGTTTACATTCGAGGTCTGCTGGTGGCCAACTACTTTACTTGAAGTGGAACCAATGCTGATATTTTTGAAGAATGAGGTAAAGAGGAATCTCGAGACTTTCAATAATTAATTGGTTGGTAAAAGGGAATACAAATCGTGGGGCATGGTAAAGCCTATTTCAATAAGTACACTTTGGGCTGCAATAATTCCGTTGCGGGAATAGACTTTTTAATAGATTTAGAAAATATTTGTATAGTCTCAAGAGGGTGAATGTATTGTATTTTAAACTGTCCTTGAAATTGGGATAGATCTTACATATAGGGGATTTTACCCCGCCATCGTGGAAATCGAAGCTATTGAAAACCTTGAGACAATGTATTTTGAAGAGCGAATTAACTCAAATCTCTTTCTATAGATAAGAACACATATGTTCCATTTACATACTGGAACATCTATTTTTAAAAGATCCCCCCTTTTTCATGTGTACCACCCAGCTCATTGATCGCTCTACGAAATTTAGCACTAGAGTGGTTGGCACTTGCCCCGCGAAACATTTAAAAAATTCTACCCAAAACCAAAATCAAGCTCCCAAAAAAATAAAAATAGAAAATGGCCCCCTCTGCGACAACCCCTCCTCCTGCAATCGATCCCACCATCCTCTCCCTCCGTAAAACCCTCACCACCGAAACCGAACCCCTGGCGCGCCGTTTCCGCGCGCTCTTCTCCCTTAAACACCTCGCCTGCCAATCATCCATCCCCGCCATCCATGCCATCGCAGCTGCCTTCTCTTCCCCCTCCGCGCTCCTCAAACACGAACTCGCATACTGTCTTGGCCAAACGCGAAATTTAGCAGCCGTTCCTTTTCTACGAGAGGTGCTGGAGAAGAAGGATGAAGATGCGATGTGTAGACATGAAGCCGCGGAGGCGTTGGCTGCGATTGGGGATGCAGGGAGTCTGGAAATACTAAGAGAGATTAGGGATAGGGAGGGAGAGCCAGTGGTAGTTAGGGAGACGTGTGAAATTTCCGTGGCTAGGATTGAGTGGGAGAATTCGGAGGAGCGTAAAGCAGAGAAGTTGCGACAGAGGTATGCTGCAACTACTCTTTCCAAAATCATGCTAATGAGTTTATAGCGATTTTGCATCTATCGATCCCGCACCACCTATGGATCAGTCTGAATCAATCGAGAATCTCGAAAAATCATTACTGGATACAAGTCTGCCATTATTCCTACGATATAGAGCTATGTTTGGTCTAAGAGACTTGGCTTCCCCTCCTGATCTACCTACTGCTGTTCCTTCTGTCCTCGCATTGGCAAAAGGCTTCAAGGATCCCTCAGCTCTTTTCCGACATGAAATCGCTTTTGTTTTCGGACAGTTGTCACACCCGGCATCTATCCCGTCACTTGCGGCTACACTTGGTGATTTGAAGGAAGCTAGTATGGTCAGACATGAGGCTGCTGAAGCTCTTGGTAGTCTGGGCGAGGAGGAAGGTGTAGAGGATATTTTGAAGTGCTTTTTGAATGATAAGGAGCAAGTTGTCAGGGAGAGTGTCGAGGTCGCACTGGATATGGCGGAATTTGAGAAGGGTGGGCAACTCGAGTATGCGCTGATCCCTGAGCCGGCATAAAGGTTTGTATTGCTGGCGTTTTGGCCATTGTGTGTAAATAGTCCATACATTGGCACCAAAGTGCTTGGGCCACCAAAATAACTCCCTTTCAGAACAGACTGATTCTCTCTTCCTGTATTGGACTTCTAGGGTGTAGAGTACACGTTGTGACCTGCTAGGTGACCTGGCGAGATAGCAGTTTCAATTGTTTGTATTCCACCTACACAATTAGCTTATGGACCATCCTTGCAAAGATAACCAACTCACCTGTGCCCACAGTCGCATGTGTAAAAGATTGTGCTACCTTCATCTGCACTTCTCAATTGAACAGCAGAATATCTGACCTCCTTCCTTCCACATTCCTGACATGTCTCTTGAATAGTAGCCTCGATTTGCTTATCACTTTGTTCAACCGTTTGAATCGCAGATCGCTTTTGCCTCAATAGTGATGGGAAAGAGGATGGTTTAGTAATCGTTGTAATTGTCTTTGAAGCAGTGTCTGCAAAAATCAGCCTCGTCGTGGAACGGTAGGGAAGACGAACCTTTGTTTTCGGCCCCACAGCATTCGCAAACCAGTATGGCGTCCTGGTTTCCTGTAGATGTTTCTAATAGATTCCCACAATCAGTGCAGAAGACAAGAGACCCGATTGCGGACATTTTTTCAAATTGTGAAGAAACCTTTCGCCTTCTTTGGGTGGGGGGGTTTTTTTTGTTAAGACAAGGCGCCACAACAGTGGGTGCCAGATTTCTGTACGCACAGGCCAGAAAATCATTATTTTACACCAAAGATGGCCTACTTTGCAAAATTATTGATCAATTATTTATTCATATTTTTGGTTTAAAATTAAAATCTCTATTTTTTGTATTATTAAAATATAAATTTTATAAAGACTTATTTTATATCTTTTAGATAGTGTGTACCCCAGGGGCCTCAGGTATTACTCGCTTCAGTAGAATTGAGCAATGTTAATTGGTCCGGAACACATAAGTTCCGTTATTATGCCTAATATGTTAGGCTGCTAGGATACGTCCTGCCTAAGAGATATACTAAAAATTTATATAAAAAAAATCTATATATTAAAATATTTTTGAAAATATTAGGTTTTAAAATAAGCTTTATATATAGAACTAGTTCTTAAAATAATAAAGAATCTATATATAAGATTTTATATATCTTTATAGTATAAATTTATTAAGATAAAGGTCTATAAAGTAGGCTATTTTTGGTGTAAAATATAATGGTTCTGGCCTGTGTGTACAAAAATCTGATATTCACTATTGGCCAGGATCTGGGGAATTAGTCAGCAGCCATCAAGATTTAGAACGAGGCTGCTAACCTTATTTCTCGCGCGAACGGCTGGTGAATCGAACTCGGCGACAGCATGCAGCAACACGTCCATACCTCAGTGGATGAATACGACCTCATTGCATAAGACGCCTTGAATTATGCTCATGCTATACACTGGACTGTCGTAGGCTGATTCGACTGAAGTCTGACCTCTGCCAATTTCCTAATCTCGGAGAATCACAAACATGGCGAGCAACGGCTATCCGGTACAGAACAGTACCATGAATGGTACAAATGGTCATCCAAGAACAAGTGTATCAAGAAGGACGAAGCTGCGACCTCCTACTGTCGACGAAGCTCTCCCGTATTCACCTTTTTCCTCGGTTGTTCCCTTTAATTCAGGTACCGGTTTCCTCTATAGCAACAAACAACAAACCCCGCCTTGCTAACCATAGAATATCAGATATCATTCCTCGCCCTATGATAGGTCTTCCATCATCAGTATCATTGTTCTCGGAACCAGCTGAGCGCGATGCAGCAAGACAGGGTCTGGAAAGCCTGAATCGCGAGGCTACAGATCCGAATAACACCTCACAAAGATTGCAACAAACTTTTGAGGATCTCAAAGCACTTCTTCGCCCCGAAAACGTCGCTCAATAGTGAGTTCATATTGATGGCATGGTGAAAGCTGCTAATCATCTGCAGCAACTTCAAAACGGCCCCAAAGATCATGTCCGAGCCAGACTCGCATCCTCCTCTTAAGATGTCTCTCACTCCCTTTTCTAAGATGCTTTACGACGGCACAAACTTCGATTTCCGATATCCATCCCCAGAAACTCCTAGCCCAAACGAGAAAAACGGGGGACAATTTTTGAAATCTCCATCGAAATCGAGGTTAGGGAAAGCTCAGCAACACTTGGCGGATAACCATTCAAACCACGATCCAAACTCGACTATAACTGTTCAATCTCCTACCAAGAAGCAGAAGGTTCAGACGGCCACCCCTCCTAGGCCATCTCCTGTTCGCCCAAGCTCGAATTTTGCGGTTGTTATACCTGCCATTCGACGCGATGATCAACCAAAATTACAAGTTAAAGCAAAAATTGCTACGCCTGCAGTACATAAAACACCAATCCAAACACCCATCCAACCCGTCGAACCGCCACCACAAACACCTGTCAAACAGCCAAATATTCAATCAAACCCTCCCTCTGGATCAATTGTCAAGCTAGCAGTAGTTATACCAGACCTACCATCCACTTTCCGTCCAGAGGATTACGAAGTTGTCCCAGAATCTCCAGATACCCCCCAACATCTTTCCAGGAAACGCAAGCAGTCGTATGGTGATGGGTCCGACGGAGAATCGCTCATGACAGCCGACCAGCAGGAAAAGGCTGCGGCGGCATTTGAGGGTTTGCGCAAATGTTTACTGGAAATTTTCGAAGCAGACGATGAAATGCAAGGCGGTGCTGCGATTTCCAGTAATTTTCTTACCACGACAAGTGATGGAATCACTCTTACTGCTGCCACGCAATCGAGGGTTGAAGCCCATCTTCAGAAGATTATCTCCGTTGGTCGGTTCTCCCAAGTTCCATTGGAAGATCTTCTTCGACTACAGAAATTGTCCGACAATGCTATTAAAGAGGCTGAGCATATTGATGTCAGGATCGACGAAACTATGAGTAATAGTGAGATTGAGGCATGGTCGCAACAAGTCTCAAATGCCGAGCTTGGTCTTAGAGCTGCTCGGACCTCTCTTCGACTTATGTCCGGAGGCCGTGAGGACAAACAACTATACTCAGAGGATGTCATCCAAACTGCACTAAACGCCTTCAAGAATGTTATGGACACGTGCCTTGTCCCAATTGTTGAATTGCGCAACTCTGGGTCGTCTGCAGCATTATTCAAGCTCCTCTCTGGGGAGAAAAAAAGTATCACTAACCTCTTAACACTATGTCGACGAGTTTTATCGGCGCTTGCAATTCTTGTGGCCAAGATTGAGCTCTCTGAAACCGTCGTCAACACCCTTGAATTTACAACCTCTCGACTAATATTTGTGGAGAATGCCCATGGCGAAAAGGATTCTGTCATTGGCATCGCGAAGTTTGATAGCTTGCGAGTTGTAGCAATGGACGTCCTTGCGCAGATATTTCTAAACAATCCAGCCCAGCGTCAAGGCATCTTTGACGAGATCTTGACTTCGCTCGAGAAGCTCCCAGTCACAAAGCAGAGCGCACGCCAGTTCAAACTTCCGGAAGGTGGAAGCATTCAACTTGTGTCTGCTCTGATTATGCGACTAGTACAAACAAGTGCTACTAAAACAGACGATACCAAGGAGAAACGAAGGAATAAGGCGCTCGAGGCTATGAACGGGGAATCGGAAGCGGACGACCCTAAGGGAAGCATTCAAACCATCAATTCTGAGACGCGTGCCGAACAGCAACCTGTTACAGCGATCCAAGAACTCAGAGATGTAGTTTCGCCACTTGTTGACACAGCCAGAGCCAATGCTTCTTACGTTGTAGCTTTCATTGTGAACAGGGCCATGAGCTCTACCAAGACAGGAGATGCACCGTACCGCAATCTACTAGATCTTTTCGTTGAGGATTTCATCACCTGTCTCAGCTCGACGGATTGGCCGGCTGCTGAACTCTTACTACGTCTGTTCCTTTTCAAGATGGTGCACTTAGCTGAAGGTGAAAAGACACCAGCGCCTGCTAAAAACATGGCTCTCGATCTTCTAGGCTCTATGGGAGCTGCCATTTCGGAATTGATATCTCATGTTCGAAAGACTGCCAGCACCCTTGAGAATGGCGACGGTGACTTGGGAAGATACCTCTCAAGGTTAGCTGAAGCGTCTCTAGAGAAAAAGGCATCGGCAGCCGATGTTGTATCGTGGGCATGTGGGCCTTTTCGCGTCTCCCTCGAATATTTAGACGAACGTTGCTCATTAGATGCTCAGTTGAACAGTGCTGTCGGATTCTACATGGCTGAATGGGCTTCGAGAACTATTGTCACATACGACTTGATTAGTGATGAGGACGACGATCATGTCCAAATAGAACGAGAATATGGTCGACTCACTTACCGACTTCGAATGATGGTCACTCACAGAAGATGGCTTTCCACAGAATACAGCTTTGATTCTGTCAGCCCTGCACATGCTCGTCTTGCCTATTCTTTAACATTATTAAATTCGCAATTCTGCGAGTCCTTTGCTCGGGTTCTTACTATTCTTCTGGGCTCAATGAGCAGTGAGCAGGCAACGGTGCGGAGCAAAAGCATGAAAAGCGTCAATCAGGTCTTAGAAACCGATCCCACCATTCTGGACCGAGAGCAAGCTGTTTTACATTTATTGTTAAGATGCTCAAACGATCCTTCGGTTTTAGTTCGTGATTCGGCCTTGACTTTGATTGGAAAATGCATCAATTTGCGGCCTTCTCTTGAGGGAGAAATGATTCCGAGCATTTTGCAACGTGTCAATGACAGCGGAATTGGTGTTAGAAAACGCGCCATGAAATTGTCCAAGGACATATATCTACGAAATCCTAACGCTGATGTCCGAAGCTCTATCGCGGACTCTTTGCTTCATCGCGTCACAGACCAAGATGAGGGCGTTCAAGAATTGGCCCGCCAGACTATCGAAGAAGTCTGGATGTCGCCATTCTATCAGCCAGTATCTTTTGAAGATAGCTCTGCACAGTTCAAACTAGCAATGGCTGACCATGTTGCTCTAATGGTAAAGACTGTGCAACGAGGCAGCGGTGTCGCAACTGTGCTCGACAAAGTCCTCCAGAACATGCTCTCCAACGAATCCAAATTTGCCGCTGCCAACTTTCGAGTTTGCAAAGCGCTGGTGGCTACCATGTTCGAAAACATCATTGACAATTCGGCCATCGAGAGCAACGCACCGTCGGCTCGTGATGCCCTCCAAGTACTTACCATCTTCGCAAAATCTAACGCAAAGCTGTTCACTCCTGAACAAGTTCAGCTTCTTCAGCCATACATCGCAAATGTTAGCGGTGGAGATGATTTGTCAATCTACCGATCAGTCGTAATCATCTTTCGCCATGTACTGCCACACTTATCAAAGGTTCACAACAATTTCCTGGCATCAGTGAGAAAGGAGCTCATAACGGCTGTGACACGAATGGGAAAGGCAATTTTAGATGATATAGTAGCTTGCCTATGGATCATTAGCAGTGTTCTGGACGATTTTCAGCATCTCACGAGACTCGTTGTATCGAGTTTGGCCGGAAGCCAAGCCATGAGAAATGCAAATTTCAACGATCCTGCTAAGCCCGAACTGATTCGCAAAGTGAGCAAGCTATTATTAATCACTGGGATGTTCGGCAAACACTGTGATCTTGATCCTCAGTATGAAAGCTTCCAGAAAGCATTTCCAACATGGAAGGACAAGAATCACTCTGTTTCAAAGTTAATGACAGATACATTCGCACCTTTTGCATCACCAGATCAACCTCTAGAGGTACGTAAATCTGCTTTCGATGCGATCGGCATGGTCTGTCAATCTTGGCCTAAAAACTTCAACAATGCGAACATCAGCACGTCATTCAAAGAGGTATTCGCAGAGGGAAATCCTGTCCTTGAGGCAATTATCATGCGAGCTTTCAAGGAATTCCTTTTGCTCGAGGAGAAACGTTCTGAGGCTGGTAACGACGCATTAGTAGGTGCTGCTGCTGAAGGAACTGCTAAATTGGGAGTGATGGGTGGGGGTCACGGCGACGGAATCGCCATTGGCATTGCGCAGCAGTTCTTGCACGACGTTACACGGATTGCCTTAGCTGGAAAAGATGATCAAGCACTCCTTGCGACCGAGGTCATGGCTAGCATCACCCGTCAAGGTCTTGTTCATCCTAAAGAATGCGGTCCTTCCTTGATTGCTTTAGAGACTTCGCCAAATACCAAGATCGCTGACCTCGCCTTCCGTGCGCATCGAGCTCTTCATGAGAAACACGAAACTATCTTGGAGAAGGAATATACCAAAGCCATTCAGCTCGCATATGTCTACCAGCGAGACGTCGTCAAGGACCACCATGGTGCAACCCTTAATCCATTCGCTCCAAAGCTTCACCTGATGATTGATGTTCTAAAGATCAGCAAAGTTAAGAATCGCAAGAAGTTCTTCGAAAACTTGTGCGAGAAAATCGACTTTGATCCTGCAAAATTGGGTCTTGAAGAACTTCCTCATCATCTCGAATTCTCCCAATTCATCATTGAGAACATGGCTTTCTTCGAGTACGCATCCGTAGATGAGCTACTATCGGCAATTTCAGCAATGGAGAAGGTGGTTGCTGGTACAGGCACAGGGATTGCTCATGCAATTGAAACAGAGATATTCCATGTCAGTCTCGATCAACCCACTCAGGTTGATGAGAACGGCCAGTCTCAGCCTATGGAACCAACAGTTGATTCGACTCGCCTGCTGCAACTCGCTGCTTCCTCAATGATGCTTTCCTGTCTTTGGCAAGCACGCTCTTACCTGCGTCGACAGTACGGTCTCATGACGAACCGACGTGAGAGTAAGGGTAAAGCTACCACCAAAGATCTGAACAAGGCCCCAACCAAAGCTCAGGGTGTTACGGGAGATAAATTTTGGGAGGAAGTCACATCTACCATGTCAGCTTTGGAGACAGAAGAGACCATGAAGTCGCAGTGCCACGCCTTCGTTGAATTATTGACGGTAGATCAGGACTTCAAAATTGCTGCTGAAGCAGATGATGAAATTGGAAGAGTGAGGCTAGGTACACCAAGTGAGGATGAAGAAAATGGTACACCTGGCCCGCCTGGAAGTGGTCGTGGTAGAAAGAGAAAAGCTGGTAACACTCCGGGGGGACGTAAAAAGAGAGCTCGCTCCTCTTCAGTACCTAGGGCTCGAGGAAGACCGAAGGGCTTGGGAAAGAAAACAAGTGTTGATGCAGATGGAGAAGATGAGAATGCTTGGGATTAGGAGTTTAGAAGTGAGCTACACATTTGGGTGGTGGTCTATGACGCTGTTCATTTCATAGATGGAGAGGGCTTGTATCTTCAGGCACCATATATGTATCATGAAGTGGGGGCGTTGCTTGTGCTTTTCAAGGGATAATCGGAGCGGCGTCTCCTGGGATCAAAAATTTTACATTACTACGGATGCTATTGCTAGATGCAATGGCTACCATTATGGTTGTATCAATATAAAATAAACATTCGTAGAGGAATTACACCTCATCTTGCATACTTTAGTTCAATTGACTTACTCCATTTCAGTAAAGCTGTAGGTGTACCGTCATGGCGTATCGCCATAATTGTACGAATCGAAAGTAAAAATTCATGAATAACGACTTTTCTTGCAGTAATCTATAGGTACCTTAGGAGGCTTCTAGATTTCTGTTACCAGGAGCAATGATATCCAACATGGTTGTGTCGATGGAAACTAAACATTCATTTCTTCCCTTTCTGGGGGTGCTGCTATACTGCGGCGATAAAATTGTATCAATAGAAAGAAAATCTATATGAGAACAAAAAGAATTATATCAATTAATATCGGGTGAGTCGGTGATCCTCGATACCTGTCTCGTTTTTCGACAACAAATAAACATTTATATATAAAAAACTATGTAGAATGACACCTTGCATCGGGCCTCGGACTTCGTTTTAACTCTTAGGCTAGAAGCGATGGCTTGCTATTGTGATTGTATCAATAGAGTCTCAACATCCGTCAAAGAATGAGACTATATCTTGCCCCAACTGATTCGGGGCACTTCTCGCCGCTGTATCAAGGAAGACGAGAGATCATTCAGCGGTGCCTTTCAACTCTGAAAGGAAGAAAAATACCCAAAGTAATTGTTTGATGGAATCATAGACATTCTTGTATCTTCTGGACAATACTATAAGAAGGGTTACTGCGGGGCAGCGGCAGGACAGTGCAGTGCTGAAGTTCTCGCTTAAATTTTGCAAAACTCAAAACAAAATGGGAAGGAACTCCAAAAAGGGGCGACTTAAAACAATCCACCAACTACAACTCAAAAGGCAAGATTATATCTTCAATCTTATACAAGTAGCAAAAAGGTCACATGCCCATTCTCGGAATCGAACTCACGTGATCAGTTAGCTTTTTGAATGATACACAAATGCTGGGGCAAACAAACCCGAGGATCTTGTCATGTGCGCAAGTTAAATTACGAGTGACACGCAGTACCACTATGCTTTTGGGGGATTAGAAAGAATTTACTTGGTGAAGGAGAAGTGAACATACCCAAACGGGCCATCCAGACGAGTAATTTGCCGGAAATTGCTTATTTAAATATATACGACTCAAGCGCAAAATGGACACATATGATGCGTCCTACTCACATGACAACTTTCTTCTCATAGCTCCCATCAATCCGCCACTGCATTAACTATATGCTGTATGAGATGCATTATTCTGCTTAGACAAACATTACACACATATTCACAACAACAATTTCACTAAAGCCCCAGAGACTATGTTGGAGTAAGTTTTATAGCAAGTTTTATTTGAGTAATTGTTCGGTCTAACCCTCGGACTCCCCAATACATGCCGTAATCTCGATGCCATCCTGTTGCAATCAGCACCGTTTGAAGCTGGAAAAAAGAGCAGCTTACAGGTACACCAGTAGGCTCAAAACTATGAACCAGCCGACTCTCATAAATAATATGAGGATTCCCCTTCACTTCCCGACTCAACTTCTCAACCTCTCCATACTGCGCTGCAGTCCGTTCCGCAAACCCATCAGTATCTACCTTTGACTCCTGAGTTAGTTTCAACCTCTTTTCTTCGACGCTACTTCTCACATATTCCAGATATGGAGGATTTCCAGGATTTATGACATTGTCAGCCACCAGCACAGTCCCTTTCTTGACGAGGCCCAAATGCTCGCATAGCTTCAGATCCGTCGTATAAGCCGGCTTATAATGATCCAAGAACATCATATCAATCGTCTTCAACCCTGCCGAATGTAGCTTTTTGATCCCCTCACTACTTGGGCCAATGATCACCTCAACGAAATCTTTCAAGCCTGCGATCTCCACCAATGTCTGGATGACTTTCGCAAACTTAGGACTCCTCTCAAGCGAATAATATCTTTCCCCACCTATATCACGGACAGCTGCACCGAATAGCACAGTCGAGTAGCCACAATATCCTCCAAGTTCGATCATCGTTTGTGGTTTATGCTTTCTGATCAAATCCGTCACTATCTCTCCCTTGTCCGCGCCAACATTCATGAGGTATTTCTGACGGCCGAATTGGTCAATCGCCTGCAATACGCTTGACGGAGAGCCTTCAACGTTGTTGTGCTGCTTCTGCACGAATCCGACAAGCTCTTCTTCGCGACCATCATCGAACTGTCCTCCATATTAGTTCTGTAAGCCAAAGCGGGACAATGAGTTTACGAAAGTCTCTGGCTGCTCGGCGTATGCCTTCGTTTGATCAAACCCAGGCATTTCGATATGTGAATTGTATACTCCAGCTATCTCGCCGGGCTTTTCACATTTCACATCCCTTGATCTCCCCAATTTCGCAACTTGTTAGCCGTTCCTAGCATTAGTAGCGTTGTGTAGCAATGGACCACAACTGGCGTTGTGCTGTACAAATCGTGTTCGTTTTGGAAGCGAACAAAAGATGTGCGCGTAATGGAACAAAGCGGTCGTCCTCGACGGTGCCATATGTCAACTATTTCGCACGATTACTTGAACGTGGTTGAAATCGGACTAGCGCGTAGTGGACCTAGTTAGCATCTAGACCACATCTCAAACGCCGTCACTGCATACTTGATATCATGACTTTGGTCACCGAATTCTACATACATACTCACTAATACCTGCTCCCTATGCTGGTTTTGAAGTCTCAAATCAGACTGAGGCATGCCACAAACAGAAGATATTACAGGTCCCGATTAGTCCTACCGTATCTCGAAGTCAAGGTCTCACGGCAGAGCATATGACTCGAGGCAAACACAGAGTTGTCACAAAAGACCTCGAATATTGATCTGACCCGAGATTGGCACGAAATAATGGCGCGGTCATCCATTTGTCGATCTTGAACCTTAATTATAGAGCATTTTAAGAACTTTCAACCTTCCCCCATTCAAAGTTTAATATCCACTTCATATTTCCTAGTCTTTTGTTCGAAACCATGGGAGCGGAGTCATGGCTTATGATTTGGACATTGGATGGAATTTTCAAACTGCTGTATCTACCAGGGTTTGCCCTGCTCCCTACGAATCCATTTTGAATAGCTTGAAAGCGGCATATAGACTCTCAGTGGGGCTCGGTTCTCTAGGGACGACTTCACAATGTCCATGGTGAGAGGAGACGTCTCCGCAACTAAGTATTCCCCATCAAAACGGTCCTCAAACCAAGAGTTTCACAGCCAAGTACACTGCGTTGCCGCGGCAGACCCTAATTTATCTAGCTGGTAGACACAAACGGCCACAAATGGCGCGATTGCCATCTAAGTGGTTGATGAAATACATGCATGTGGTCAAGGACTTGGTATTCTTAAACAAAGCTACCCCGCTGCATTTCCAGAAACACAAAAATTCCCTCATTTTCTTCCTTCAAGACATTCCGCAGCCAACTCCCCTATCATTATGTCGGATCTCAAAGCTTCAGTCTCCGAGACAAAGACCTCCTCAGGCCACGTTGGCTTCCACGTTGAAGGCTACGAGAAGATCGAATATGATTTCACATTCATCGATGGAGTCTTCAACGTCGAGAATCCAAACCTGGCAGATTGCTATAAGCGATGGAAGAGATGCTTGGCTGTTACAGATTTGAACATCTACAACGTCTACGGCAAGCAGATGGAAAAGTATTTCGAGCATTACGGTCTTGAGCTCAAGATACACAAAACCAAGATTGGCGAGAAAGCGAAGACCATGCCTACTCTTTTAAGCATTGTGGACTCTATGAATGAGTTTGGTATTTACAGAAAGGAACCCGTACTTGTTGTTGGTGGTGGCCTTGCGACCGACGTTGCTGGGTAAAGCTTCTCGCTCTATAGCCAGAGATTACTTCAAGGCACTCTCTCATCATCTCCTAACACCATGTTTGATATTTGATGCTCAAGCTAATCTTGATATATCTTGCAGATTTGCATGTGCCGCGTACAGAAGAAACACTAATTTCATTCGTGTCCCAACTACTGTTATTGGCCTAATTGATGCATCCGTCTCGATCAAGGTTGCTGTCAATTATGGCAACTACAAGGTACAACTTCTCAAAAACAGGCTTATGAATGTATTCATAAATTTTACAGAACAGACTTGGTGCCTACCATGCTCCGATCCATACGTTCCTCGATTTCACCTTCTTACGAACCCTTCCTATCGCACAAATCCGCAACGGTTTTGCAGAATTGATCAAGATTTCAACATGCTCTCACTTGGACACATTCAATTTGCTAGATGAATATTGCGAGGAGCTAATTGGTACTGCTTTCGGGCGTGCAAATGGCTCCTCAAAGGAGCTCATCGAGGCAGCGGATAAAATCAACAGAGAAGGAATCCATGAGATGTTGAAATTGGAGACACCCAATCTTCACGAGATTGGTTTGGATCGTGTCATTGCATATGGCCATACGTTAGACTTTTGGCCCCTTTATATTCCACAAATTACTAACCTGATAGCTGGTCTCCTCTTCATGAACTTGTCCCTGAGACACCACTCCGTCACGGCCACGCAATTTCCATCGACATGGCGTACTCTGCTACACTCGCCAACGACCGCAAACTTATCAGCGATGACGAGCACCGCCGCCTCTTGAATCTCTTCTCAAGGGCAGGTCTCTCAATGGATCACCACCAATTTGACGAAGAGATTCTAGCCAAGGCAACTGCTGCTATTCTTAAAACACGTGATGGACTCCTACGCGCAGCGGTACCAAACCCAATTGGAAAGTGCACTTTCTTGAACGATGTTTCAGCCGACGAAATGAACGCAGCATTGAGACGTCACAAGGAGCTTATGAAGGAGTACCCACGCAACGGGGAGGGCCTTGAAGCTTACGTTGATTCTTCCGATACTGGGTACACCGAGAACGCTAAGATGGAAGAGGAGAAGGTGGTTGAGAATGCGGCTAAGAAGGCTGGTCAACTCAATGGCTCTAATGGTAAGACTTTATATAACATACTATCTCATATATAATGCTAATTTGGAAATTTTAGGTCACATTGATCAGCCAATCGATGGAGTTGCAGCTTCCGGCGGGAAGGTCAATGGTATCGTCAGCTCCAAGGGCGCTTTGAGCAATGGAACTTCAGGAAACAACCCCATCAAGGTTAGCGGAGGCGCATAATGAATTACTATGTTGGAAGGTGTGGAACTGGGGAACTAGAAGTAAGATTTAGAGAAGGATGAATAGTATAGACCTCGAATCCTTGTGCTGCACATCGCACCTGTCGATTCTTGACATGGTTTAATTATGTTTAATATACACCTAGCATTGTGTATTGTCTTTGATTGTTGACTAAATATGTACAAAAAGTGATTAGATGAGCGTCTTGTCATGTCGGACTAATTCTGCGCAACCTGACTGATTCTTGAATGATTGTACCACCTTTCTTAAGATTTACTGGGTCCATTTTTCAGTCTTGTAATACCACAGTAATAGACCTTAATTTCTCATCACTTACAGAGACGAGGTAGACAAGAGGAAAACAATATGTGAACCTCAGGTCCTCTGAAGGTTAGAAACATTCCGCAAGCATTCAATCCTCTTCTCAAAAATCAAAGCGTCACCTTTCCTGAATGATTTGAATTTATGACAGTGCTCTCGCTCCAGTGATCGAGCTCTTATTGTCTTGATTATAGCTCAGGTCTAATGCATCATGATGCTCTAGGGATCTAGAAGCAAGATAAACAATATGCCGGGTGGGATATTGGATACAAGATACACTTCATAGTCTGTTACAAGTCAATTGCCATGAAATGAATGAGAGCAAACATACACCTTTGCCTACCAAACAACGAAGATCGAATTCCTTTCTTACTTGTTGTTCTCCCGTTGTTCACCATCCCACTTTTTAGTCAGGAACCGTTGTATTTTGCATGTGACAATGACGTTGTGAGCATGCTCGACCCCTCGGTCCAAACTATCAAAAGCTTCAAAATTCCTTCAATTGGAATGGAGGTCACACAAGGAATGGCTCGTCATAAAGTATGAATTCATGTCAGTTGAGGGAAATAAAATCGTGACCAAGCAGTCGCCAGGTTCCATGACGGGGTCAACCATGCTTACCCAATCGTCACCTATCTATCTGCACGTCCTTCAGAACGTTTCTTTGATCCTCCTTGCAGCCTTCTGTGCTCCATTCTGTACGTTCATTGCTATCCTAAGTCGAATCATATCGCCTTACACAAAAATCTCGAAACACATCAAACATCACCGAAAATGGCGAGCTTCCTCTTCCTCAACCTTTCGGCCTCGAACTGTCCTCGTCACAGGCCTGGGCATGAGCAAAGGCCTCACCTTAGCACGAACATTCTATCGTGCTGGCCATCGAGTAATCGGGGCCGACTTTGAACCCTACAAGATCCCAGTTTGCGGGCGCTTCTCCACCGCCATCGAGAAATTCTACCGTCTCTCGAAACCGACGGCAGAAAGTGGACCTACACAGTATATCAAAGAACTGACAGACCTAATTCTGAAAGAGAAAATCGAACTATGGGTCAGTTGCTCCGGCGTAGCATCCGCCATCGAAGACGGCGAAGCAGCCGAGATAATAGAAAAGGAAACCCCATGCAAAGCCATCCAATTCAGCGTAAATCTCACCGAAACACTGCACGAAAAGCACTCTTTCATCGACAACACCCGTCGCCTTGGCCTCAATGTTCCAGACACCCACCTCGTAACCTCCGAGACCGAGGCTCTGGCCGTTCTCTACCCTTCTAAACACCGGTATACAACGGACAACAAATACATCATGAAAAGTGTCGGACTCGACGACTCTGTCCGCGCAGACATGACCCTCCTCCCACGTCCGACACTCCGAGAAACAGAATCCCATATCAAGCGGTTAAATCCCACCCCTTTCCGACCTTTCGTTCTGCAGCAGTATATTTCTGGCCCAGAATACTGTACCCACTCCCTCATCACCTCCGGCCAGGTACGGGCTTTCGTCGCCTGTCCCTCCTCCGACCTGCTAATGCACTATACACCTCTCCCCTCCTCCAGCACTCTCTCTCAGGCTATGCTCCTCTACACCAGCACCTATGCGCAGAAAACCGGGTCTACAATGACAGGGCACTTCTCGCTCGATTTCCTAGTCGATGAACAGATTGCTCGTAAAGCGGAAGTGAAAATGGGAGCGGATATGAAGGAGGTGAGGGAGGTGATGGAGAGGATCTACCCGATTGAGTGTAACCCAAGGGCGCATACGGCTGCGGTGTTGTTCGCGGATGAGTCGGAGGATTTGGCGGAGGCGTATCTCTCGATTTTGTCAGATCATGAGCCGAAGGGGATAGCGAATGGGCATCGAAGTGAGGAACTGATTGTTCCTAAACCGAATGTAAAATCGTATTACTGGGTTGGGAATGATTTGGTAACAAAAGTCCTGTTGCCTTTCTTGGGGTTTCTGAGGTTTGAGGTTGGGGTGATGGAGGTGTTGGGAGAGTGGGTGGGGTTTGTGGAACATGTGGTTTACTGGAGGGATGGGACGTTTGAGGTTTGGGATCCGTGGCCTGCTTGGTGGCTGTATGTAGCGTATTGGCCGGGCATGTTTGTGGTGAGTTTGTGGGAGAGAAGGCGATGGAGTAGGTGTAATTGTAGCACGACGAAGATGTTTGGTTGTTAAAAGAAAGGGAAGAGTTTGAAAGACTATCGAATCTTCTCTTGAACATGCACCTAAAACTCTATCGAAGTGTCATGCTAGTTGAAGACAGACGGGCCAGAAAAATACACCACAGTGCTGCTCAGCTTGAGCAATGACAGCGTTACAATTTGATACACAGCAAGCCACAATATTCATTTTCATGATTCAACTTCGAGTAACTAATCCCTTATCATACAAAATAAATATCTTTCAACGCCATACCCATCTACATCCAAGATACCAAAACGTTCTCGCATAAATGCCATCGAAAAAAATCAATACTTAAAACAGTATTCTACATCGGATCTCCCGGACTTGTCGATTTCTGCAAATACGCAGAAGGTACTTTAGGTACTCGAGGACTCTTATTAGGAGGCTGTGACATGCCTCTCCTTAGATTATCTCTCATTCGTTCATTATCTCTTGATCTTCCACCTGTTAATCGGCGCATGCCTGATCGTGTACCTTGTGTGATAGGCTTGATCATATTTTCTAAAAAGAAGGATCCTTCACCCGTGATGGTGGCTCGTTCATCATCGCCATCTGAGAAAACTTCTTCGGTGTAATCTTCGTCGGACAAATAGGTTGTAGTATTGCTCCCTTGAAAAGAAGCTGGTGCGGAGGGCGAGGTTACGGAACGTGAATGTGTTGGTCGAGATAAATTTATGTTGAAGGCGCCGGGATTCATAGCGTTTGGATGTGTAGGTCGCATATCTGCGAATCCGTTCTGAAAAGATGTTGTGCTTGATGTTGGGGCAAGTGATTGATGGAGAATTGGTAATGTCTGCTCATCATATAGTTGAGCTCCGGAATCAAACCCTTCGCCTGAGTATCCTGCTTCTGTCACAGTCCTTGATGATCGACCGTCGCTTGTCGGGCTTTGAAGAGTATCTTCGAAGAAATCATCCAAGCTGTCTAATTTCATCACCAATTCGTTAATATGCCCCTCGCCCCTCCCTTCATCGGACATCATGGTTTCTGTCCTCTCTGCTGGTGGGAAGTATCCATATTGGAAGTCGTCGACATGGAACTCGACTTCTGGTGTAGGAACAGGCTCAGCATCCATGTTTTCAGCACTTTGGCACATGTAAAACGCAGCGTGAACATTTGCTCGCGTGGTCTCAGCGTGTTTTGCGGGGACTGGTATTGACCACCCAGACTCTTCTGGGATACCGAACAAGCTTTGCGTCCGCTCATATTCCTTTCGAATGGCTTTCGATGATGATTTGGTCATGCTCATACGCAAATGATGCTTATCCATAGAAGTTCCTGTCATGGTCATAATCTGATCGAGCACTTCCAAAGCCTGCATGCAGAATTCTGTCTGAAGTAATCTTAAAAGTGGTGAGATCAAATCTGGACCGTGAGAGGCGATCTCTGGTTTGCGCATGTCAATATCCGGGATAATAGCGCAAAGAATCCGCATCGTTTTCACTTTGAACCACGGAATACTGTTCGTTAGGAGACCCATCAGGAATGTCAGACTTCCAAAATCCCATTGGGGGAAAAAGGCCTCCCGAATAGCGGATACTAGTTGAGCGAGGAAGTCTTTGCTGGCTCGATATCGTGAGGCAGCAAAGCCACTCAGAGCCCTAGCAATGGTGTTGCATCCTCTTACTTCTGCTACCTCAGCTAGGATTCCTGCACTCTTGATGCTTTCGGCGTCAATGGATCCTTGGTCCATGGCATGCAGAAATCTAGGGAAATTTGCCAGTACGGCAAAGAGGAGGCGGCTGTCATCGCCAATTAGGTCGTCATTCGGAAGTCGTACCATTTTGTTGAGCGTCTTCAGGGTTAGATCAAAACACAACGAAGACCTGAGCCCCTTGTACACTAGCGGCTGAAGACCTTCAAATGGGCCTTCCCATCTTGGTGGGCGTCCATCAGCCAACAACAACCGCACATTTGAATCTGCTAGATTGAGCTTCAAGAGTAGTTCATCTAGCATTCCTAAAGCTTCCAAAAATTCTCGTTCATTAACAGTGTCCAAGCATGCGCAAGTAGTCCAAAATAGTTGCGGGAAAGAAGTTAGATCAGCTGGTTCCAATTTGCAAATTAGAGTCTTCAGAGTCGTCAGAATCTCCATAGAGAACGTTTGGACATCAGCATCTTCATCGGCTATGGTATTTGATAGCCTAGCAAGCATATCTGCTAGCATTGGCTGATCTAAGGACGTCAAAATGCAGCGAAATATTTGGAAAGATCGACAGGCAAGATGTCGAACCGGACAGGAGGTTGCCCAGGTTAATGACAATTTGCCCCACTGCTCCTGTATCCCAGGATATGTGACTTCAAAGTTCTTGACCACCTCTGTAGTAAGAAGTTCCATACCTCCAGGAACTTTATTCTCTTGGTCATCGACCTTTCCGTTGTTATCTTCATATGCCCAGATGACGTTGGGGTCATGTCGTCGGATGGATTCGACAAAATTCTCGATGGATCTCTTTGTGGGTATCGTACTCTCGTCATCAATCTTGGATACTACTAACTCATGAATGAGGTGGATGAGCATCTCACGAGCTTGCTCTTGGACTAATGGGATGTAATGGTCCCACAAAACAGTCACCACCTGAAGAAGTAACGGCACATTTTCAGCGACAAGTTGAACAGGAGACACCATCAGGTCAACCAACAGGATCAGAGATAACTGTCCTAAAGAAAACCCCGCCTGCTTGGCTCCAATTGGTAGAGCTTCAGACAGTTCAGCTACATAAGGCATTTTCAAAGCGTCCGGAGGAGGCGGGATAAGCTCGCGCTTCTCATTGGGTATCATAGCTTTAGGTGTGATTTGCATCAACAGAAATTCGACGACCTTAACTCCGGATGGGGTACTTGACAAGAATACAACTATCTGCTTTGCGTACTCGACAAAGTTCTGCTCGCGCCTATCGAGACACAGAGACATAATGAAATCCAGGACTAGTTGAACGTTCCCAGCGTGCGGTCCGGTTGCCAATGCTTGCCAGAGTGCTTGCACCTCGTTGTGCAAGGCACTGCTGGACTTGATGGTGATCTCAAAAAGATTCGCAAGTAGCACATACGATTGAGCTGTTGGTCCGCCGTTTGGATCGAGCTGTAGCTCTATGATCTGAATCCAAGGTAATATAACAGCTACCATATTGCGCTGCGCTACGTCACGAAGATCCTTGAAGTAGGTTGTGAACTCAGAAAATATTAGAAATGCCAATTCCGAGTGCTGCTTCGAAAGGCGCTTCGAAATCTCAAATTGCGCGAGTTTGTACACTGCTTTTGTCTTATCGGAAATACTGATATCGTAGTCTTGGATTTTAGAGCTTCGCTGCTGTCGCTCTTCTAGTGCTCTCAAAACGTGGGCGGCTTTGGATCGAATCTCACTCAACTCACTTCCAAGAGTGTACAAACCAATTCCGAGTAACTTCCAGAAAGGCATTGGATAGTCAGGATGCTCGAGGAGAACTTGAGTTACGACTTCGAAATAGCTTTCGAGAACCTTAGACGCCTCGGCAACATAGCATCTCGAAATCGAATGCTCTAGCAGGTAGGTAAAGTCCTTATTATGGACAATAAGATTCTTGAGGGCACGTCTTCCAATGACGTGCATCCGATCACTTCCAGTATTGAAAATTGTGTCGATCCACGAGAGCATCCTCCGAATGTCGAATTGGAGATTCGCTCGGCTTTCGGTGGTAATACTGACCGGGCCTCCACACAATGCAGCCATAGCGCTGAGTGCTGCCGTCCGGAGATTCCTCTTTTCAATCTCCATTGCGGCAGTCACAGTGCCTCGCTCACCAAGTGATTGCTGATCGATCATTGACTGCCTCATACTATCCTCTCTCTGGCGGATCTGATTTTGATTAGGAGAGTAACCGCACCAATCTTCCATAAGAGCGAAGGATGACTTTCTAGCTTCAAAAGTCATCCATCGAGATGGGTCTTTGGTACGATTTATTCCTTCAAATAATTCTTCCATCAGCCCACAATAGTGGCGGCGGAGCTTTTGGAACTCCCAGTCCATTTGCACTTCTCCATCCATCAAAAACAGCTTGAGTTCTTTCGTATAGACTACAAGATTGTTCAAGATCCAATCGTCCTGAAATATGATAGATTCTTGTAAAAAATTGGAGGTGAGTCTGTAGACGTGGGTGATCTCAGTTCGTAGCAAATCAACCCGTCTATTTCTACGGGGGCTGCTCGCGGTCCTTTGGTGGATACGCGTTCTAGCATCGTCATTACATCGAGTCACAGCTACTTGCAGCTCTTCCAGCAACGTTTTGTAGATGTTTACGTTGATTGAACCAAGAGCAACAACGACGGCATCTCTGATTGAAGCTGGCCCCACTGAAAGAAGTGGAATGATGTATTTAAATAGAGATCTCGCAGACGTGATTTTCTCTTGCGTTTGGCTTGGTTTGGATCCTTTCCGAAGGTGGGTCTGTGGTACGGAGTGCTGCTGCCCACCCTTATCACTCAAAGTTGTGCAAGCAACAATGAGATATAACTTCCACTGCTCAATCAAAACTTCTGGTGGAGTGGTGGAACTTCTCGATAACAACCGCCCACTACCAGTTTCGAACCGATCGAAAGCCCCGTACTGAGGCCCTCGAGTTGCTTCTGATAACACAACAATGCCTTTGTACATCTGAAGGATACGGTTGCATATCAACTCTCGGCCGAGCGTGACCGCAAAAGGGCACCGATCGTAGCTGATTCGGATCAGATTAGGAAATATCTTGAACCACAACGTCGTATCGTAAGACACCTCGCTGCTGCAAAGCTCTATCAAGGCACTCTGCGAATTGCTTTTTTGCATCCCCCGTTGTAATCTACTGCGCTCGGCAACAGAAAGATGCTCGTCGTTGTTGAAGTCCATCACTCGCATAGAGTCACCTTCGAGAATGTGGATCAATCGGCTATTATCTTTCCCCAATGCTTTATCAAATTCTTTGATCAGCCGCAATACGGTCACGGCAAAAGACCGGACCCTCCTTGATTGAGAGCACAGGAAGAATAGACCATGTGACTCAACTTCATCCACGTGTGCCCATATCCCTGATAAATCCAATTGTACCCCACGCTTGTCGGTGCTGCTTTCCTCGGAGACATCAGCAGCAGCTTCCTTGGTTTTCTGTTTTATTTCCTCTATCCAGATCTGCAGAAGCTCGACATATAACTTGAGAGTACTCTCAATATGGCCAGGTCCAAGCATACCACCATCTGACATAGTTGAATATCTATCATCAAAATTGAAGATAAACCGTGCAAAACCAATTGTTACTTGTTGGGCGTGTGACTGTCTCGCAATAGATTTGAGAGATTCTGCGGATGATTCAGCAATATTGTATTGTACGTGAGCTGTGCCAGTGCACAAAAGGTTGACCAGAGAGTTGAATGGAATGTCGGCCGAAAGACAACGAGGTAGAGCTTGAACCGCTACTAAAAGAAGCTCATAGAATCCTTGCTTCTGGTCAGAGGGGCCCTGGTGGTCATCACGGCGGAAATTGAACGTCTCTGCAATGGGTGTTTTCGGCGCTGGACTATTGAACTTTTCGTCAAGAACAGCTTGCCCACCGAAAGTGTTGTCGCAGATGATTGTGATCTTCCCTAATATTTCGCAGAATCGAGCATAGTATTCTTTTGCAACATCACTTAGAGTATTCGTGAGAACAGGACGTGACATTCGATCTTCTCGGCTCGGAGACGCGGTAGGCGGTAGTACAGGACTTCGAGGAGCAGTCATCAGAGGCGAGGTTGGCATTCTATCGTAGGATGGAACAGGTTGATAATGCTGTGGGAAAGGGGGCCGTCCTTGCTCGCCTTTCTCCAGATCCGACATTATGGCGAGAAAGGATCTAATTCCGATGACCATTTTTTCCGGTTCAAGTTGTTCTACTTTTAGATCTCGACCAGACGCAAACAAATCCGCATTTATCAGAGGGAAAACTATTGTTCGGAGGCAAAAATCTTGATGCTTAAACCCAACGATACGTATTATTTGTATTAGCGGCTCTGCGATAGAAGGGTCCGTGGAGACATAGGTTCTTTTACCTGAGGGCAGAACGAGCTTGAGAACTTCCTCCAGCTTCTTAGTAGTGGCATTGAGTGTGTCCGACGAACGATAGAGATATGTCCAGAGCAGTCTTGAAATAACCTGCAGGCATATCGGGCGTGAATATCGATCCTTGAGCTTGGGCTGTAGTGGTAGAACAAGCTGTAGCCATTGTGTGGCGAAGGTTTCAATAGGAGATACGCAAAGTAAAGTTGCCATTAGGGGGAAAGCCACAGCCCAATGGCGAGGTTTGATGAACATAGATGCAAGTCGAGGACCTATCGTTGCAAGAACCTCGGTCCATTTTGGCATGTTCAGTTCTGTGTTGGCCTTTGCAGCAACAGGAAGCAAGAGTATCTCGAGAGCTTGGCAATAAGCATATTTGAGGCGATGGCCATGCGATTTGGCGAAAAAACGACCAAGTGAAATCATAAAGTCGCAAGATTGATCCCAAGCATCCTCAGGGTATATTTTGATTTGCAAATGCTTCATTCCTCCAAGCACAAGTTCCATTTTCCCCTCTGTTTCTCGATTCGCTGGGCTCTTCATGACTAACTCCTTTTGGGATTTCTCCAAATCCGCAATAAAGCGGTCCGTCACGCTCTCGAAATTGATCTCACTCATTACACCAAGTAGCTTGCTAAACAAGAACCAATTCGCCATCTTAAGTGGTGAGTTCAAAAGTTGGTCCGAGTCGGCAATCTTTAATTGCCCGAAAATGATACCTTCGAGTTTCTCCTCCATTTCCGGAGTTATGCAAGCCAATGTACTTTGCCCAATGACCTCCGTCAAAACTCGACACAGTATAAATATTGAGGCTGTAGAACGACGCTCTGCTTGGGCAACGAATTCCTGACGAGCCGCGATAGAGGGCTGCGCAGCCAATGGGTCAGTGGGATCTGAAAGCATATGTGGTGGCTCCGTATTTCTTCTGAGCAGCTGACCCGGGAGAGCATTGCTACGAGACTGGCAGAATGAGCAAGGATTATTAACAGGCTATAGAATCACGTACCTGTTGGAGTTGTATACGAGCCTCATTGGCTGCATCGCTCTTGGTTTTGCGCCATAACATCATCGAGTCAATTAAGGGCTTGGGCTTCTGGCTCGCGATATGGCCAAGGGCTGAGATCAACTGATCGAAGGTTGGGTCTACACCGGGTCCACATATCTGTTCTATCTGCGGTTCAGGATCTAGGGGAATAGTGATGCACTGGGTTATCTTATCCTCGGCTTGGGCAATGAACTGGACAACGTTATTAGAACGTCAGTTCTGGGTTCGCAGTGGAAAGACTGACTGATGTGAATAATACATGCAGAGCATATTCTCCCACTGTTTTGAGTTCTTCTTTGTGGTGGTGTCTTGAATGGGATGGATGATGGCCGTGGTCCCTTCGGCTTCTACCACTGTGCATTCGTTCCACCCTCTTTTGGGTCATCGGAATTGAGCTATTGTCTGCCGCGTTCATTCGGTCGGGTATCAATGTTGTATTCGAACTAAAGGATGTACCGCTCGTTATGCTCGACATGGTGGACGTAAAAGAGGAGTCCCCCATACTGGATGCATCAGGCCTCTCTCCACCAGCAGCTGCTATCATCTGAGGGCTGAGCGGGCTGGTTGAGCTGGCAAAACTTCCATTCCTAGAGTGCTGAATGCCATGGACAATGCTAGTTTGCCTATGATGGGACTTCGACTCTGCCAGCCTGTTATCTAGTCGTGGAGAGAGATTGGAAGGTTGGGACTGTAGGTCTAAGGCAGACACATTGGCTGTGAACCCCGCGGGAGAAGTCTGATTCGAGGAGGGATCTCTTGAGCCACCACCGGACCTCGAATTTGTGGTCGAAGGTTTCACCGTGGCATTCCAAATATCTATGTCGATTGGAGTAAATCGTTCGCTCGGGCGGTCTTGAGACAATTTTAGCAAGGATGCGCATCAGATAAGGAGGATCAAAGAGTCAAAGGGCTTCCCCTGTTTGGTGTGTGCTCAGCATTGAGAGCTTAAAGTCACTTACCCATGGTGTCACGTGCCTTGGTCTAGCAGACATTGAGATGTCGTCGTTGACCGGGATCCATATCGAATGCTGTATTGAGCAGGAATTGCTAGATCTTTGTAGAGTGGAAGGGTAGCTTGAGCTGTTGTGTTGTGCTCCTTGTGAGCTTCACCGTTCCTATGGATAAATCAGATCTTCGAAGCCAATTACCGGTCTACTAGTAAGCTTTTAATCCCAGTCGAGCCATACAAACGGAATTTACAAATGTCACTCAAAAGGGAACATCTTGTGTACAAAGGAAAGGGGGTTAAAGCGGCATTTGTTATATTTCACAGCTCATCACGTTTGAGGAAACAAATAGCAAAATAGATAGATATCTGTGTACGAGGGTAGGGCATTCTCCTAAAACAGCCAGGTAGAGGTGCTACAGCGAGAACTGCCATGGGGGGTCATTGTACTTGCAGTCCATATAATTCGTCAATATACAGATAATAATACAAGATGTTGAAAGCCAACCCGCAGTCTATATGATTTACCCAAATAATAATAAAATAACATTTTAACAGCAATCTAAAAACTTGGCATAAAAAGCTATGTAGAATTTGTAGTGCGGAAACGTCCGCGCATGCCGGAACATAGGTTCCAGCGTCCAGGCTCGATCCCGAGCGTATTCGGATACTTGAAAGGACCACCAGAAACCGACCAGCACATGCGATATACCGTCCAAACCCCAAATTATTTCTGGACACTTCCAATTCACCTCACGCCACTTTAGTCTGCCCTCTTCCGGTCGGTGTCTGCCCTCTGTTGATAGACTACTCCAAAGTCTTTTTCTCCTGCTATTATTTTCTTTGGTGGATGTTTCGCTTCATGATTCATCGCTGCTTATAGCCCGAGAAATAGACCTTTGAAATTATTACACCGTCAGCGGAAATTCCAACACTCGTCAAAACGCAGTCAACAACTTGACCATCTTGCTCGGGTGCTTGACCTCTTACCACGCGTCCCTCTTCTCGTCCACCTTAATACCGACTGCGGTTTCTGCGAATTCACGGTCTCGCAATGGCGCAACTCGATACGTTGGATATCGTGGTCCTCGCCCTCCTTCTAGTAGGAGCCGTTGCATACCTTACCAAAGGGAAAGCCTGGGGTGTCACGAAGGATCCTTATGCGACCACTTATGCAAATGCCAATGGAAACAAAGCAGCCAAAACGAGAAATATCGTGGAGAAAATGGAGGAATCGGGAAAAAACTGTGTTGTCTTCTATGGTTCACAAACTGGTACCGCAGAGGATTATGCGTCAAGATTGGCAAAGGAAGGCAAGAGTAGATTTGGCTTGGAGACTATGGTGGCAGATTTGGAGGATTATGATTTTGCGAATCTAGACAATCTCTCGGAGGATAAGGTTGCTATGTTTGTTCTTGCCACCTATGGTGAAGGAGAACCCACCGATAACGCTGTGGACTTCTATGAGTTTATCACAGGCGAAGATGTAGCTTTCTCGAATGTCGCCGATCCGCCGTTGGGGAACTTGAAGTTCGTAGCATTTGGTCTTGGGAACAACACTTACGAACATTACAATTCAATGGTCAGAAATGTCACAAAGGCATTGGAGAAGCTGGGCGCTCACAGGATTGGAGCCGCTGGCGAAGGAGATGATGGGGCTGGGACTATGGAGGAGGATTTCCTTGCCTGGAAAGATCCCATGTGGACTGCTTTGGCTGAGAAAATGGGTCTCGAGGAGCGGGAGGCCGTCTACGAGCCAGTGTTTGGTATTACAGATCGTGAAGGCCTAACGAAAGATTCCCCTGAAGTGTATCTGGGTGAACCAAACAAGATGCATCTAGAAGGGACTTCAAAGGGACCATACAACGCTCATAACCCATACATCGCCCCAATCACCGAGTCGAGAGAGATCTTCACAGTTAAGGACAGAAATTGTTTACACATGGAAATTGATATCAGTGGTTCAAACCTAAGTTACCAAACAGGCGACCATATTGCTGTGTGGCCAACAAATGCCGGAAAGGAGGTCGATCGATTCCTCAATGTTACTGGCCTCCTCTCAAAACGAGATAATGTCATTAGTGTCAAGGCATTAGATCCAACTGCAAAGGTTCCGTTTCCTACACCAACAACGTATGACGCTATTGTCCGCTATCATATGGAAATCTGTGCTCCTGTATCTCGTCAATTCATTTCGACTCTTGCTCCCTTTGCACCAACAGAGGAGGCAAAAGCAGAAATGGCTAAGCTTGGGAGTGACAAAGATTACTTCCACAACAAGATCACAAACAAATACATGAACATTGCGCAAGCTTTGGAGGAAATTGGTGGTCAAAACAAGTGGACCGACATCCCATTCTCTGCTTTTATTGAAGGTCTTAACAAAGTCCAACCACGATACTATTCAATTTCTTCTTCTTCATTAGTTCAGAAGAAAAAGATCTCAATTACAGCAGTAGTAGAGTCGATACATATTCCAGGCAGGGTTGATGCTCTCAAGGGTGTTACGACCAACTACTTGTTAGCATTGAAGCAAAAGCAGCACGGTGATCCTAACCCAGATCCCCATGGCCTCACCTATAACATCACTGGTCCTCGAAACAAATACGACGGTGTCCACGTTCCTGTCCATGTCAGACATTCGAACTTCAAGCTTCCTTCGGATCCTTCAAAACCCATCATTATGGTTGGACCTGGTACTGGTGTTGCACCTTTCCGAGGATTCGTCCAAGAAAGAGCCGCCCAAGCAAAAGCCGGTGAGAAGGTCGGCAGGACCTTATTGTTCTTTGGCTGCCGAAAGTCAACTGAGGATTTCATATACTCATCCGAGTGGGAGGTAAGCAGGAATTTATTTCCGCAAAATTTTGGTTTACTTACTATTTTACCAGGAATACAAAGAGGCTCTTGGCGACAGCTTCTCCTTAATCACCGCATTCTCTCGAGAAGGACCCAGCAAAGTATATGTCCAACATCGATTAAAGGAGCATGCGAAAGAAATCAATGAGTTGCTCCAACAAAAAGCCTACTTCTATGTTTGCGGTGATGCTGCGAACATGGCTCGTGAAGTCAACACCGTGTTGGGGAAGATAATGGCTGAGCAACGCGGAATCCCAGAATCGAAGGCCGAGGAGATCGTCAAGAGTATGCGATCTGCAAATCAATACCAGGTATGTATTTCCCTCTGCTACAATTGAAATCATATAGCTCGGCGTGTATTCTATTTCTGATGCCGCACATTTCGTGATGCAAACAAATACTGATATCATCTCTCTGTAGGAGGACGTGTGGTCGTAGGCAAATAGTAAGCTGATGTCCTAGCATATTGGAACGAGGCGACGTTCTAATGATCTTTCATGATGACGGTCAAATATTCCCTTCTCTGTTTTCAATTATTGCATGGTGCAGCTATCTCTCCTCCACGGTCTAGCGGGAGTTGGTTTTTGCGTCTTGGGTCTCGGACTCCTTTCTTGCTCATGGACTTTGACATATTGATATCGATGCTAGCGGAGAAGAAAGACGTGCTATGATAAGGTACCTAATGACGTTTTCTGGGATAAAGATAGAATTGTGTGAAAATAAATCAACTGAATCTCTGGTTTTTTGTTTGCTCGCCTTGTGATAATCGTAATGGTAGCCGATTTTGCAAGCTAGAAATGAGAAGCGAAGAAGCTCGAATCGCAATCTCAGATACCAAAGGGCCTAGGTTGCTCTTCTTCAACCAAAAAAGAAAAGCTTGCGAATGCCATAGGATTCTTTGAAGATATGTGAGAGTGAAAGTGATGCCTAGAATGCAAAAGAAACAACACCCAATTGTTGACATGTCTGCAGGGACTCAGAAATAAAATCGAGGTCATGGCGTATCACATTTACGGAGGGAACTGCGGTGGCCAATTAAAAATTCTGATAAAGAGTTACAACCCTATATATGCCAAATCTCGACGACCTGTAGACTTAACAGTTTATAATACCAATTCTCACTTAATTGTCTGGAACCCTCTCATCCTCAGCTCTAGACGATGCATCAATAGACGGTCGGAGTTGTTTGCTTCTCGCCTTCCTGCAGGCTCGGCGTTGACCGATCCTCTTACTTGTCAAAGAAGGAATCCACCAACAAGAGAGGTTTAGGAAACGGGTATGCCAACACTAATCACATCAAGTTAGTAGATGCCTCGGGGAAGCAATGGAAGCTATACTTAGAATCCAGCGATTTAGAGACTAGTTTCGACGTTTTGTCACGTCAATTGCAAGTATTCGAAAGTGATGACAGCAACAGTAATAGGAACGAAACGTCGAGGCCGAATCGAATTTGAAGATCTACCAGATCCTGTGATTGGCGAGGGGGTGGCGCAAAATGGCCCTTGTCGTTCTGCACGTCCCCGGGGACACAGCAGACTTCAATGTCCTCGAAGAATTCACACGAACGCGTATAAGATCATAGAAGTCTCGATGGTCAATTGTACAGTACTGCCTAGAAGAAAGCGTTAGATTTGTGCTTGCTTCATTACGCCTCCTCAACGTCATGGAAGTCGGAGAACATGCAACTTCCATTGCTTTTTCAAGACGAATCCCAATTGAATGTGTGGAACATCGGCAAGCAAGGGGGGTGCCAGTATTCGGCTTGTTTCAACCTCCTCCAAGAACCAAGCCTTCCTGAGAGCAGCGCAATTCGATTCGATTTAGCCCCAATGGTTGTAATCCAACAACCATCGCTCACGGCGGTTCTTGAGCCTACCTCCAGCCCTGAAATCGGGTAATAGAGGACACGGCATGCTTATCCCAGGGTTGATCTATCTCGGATCCAAGGCATGATCCTGGAGGTTCTCCCGCACTTTGTCCAACTTTTCGATAGACAAATCACTGTTGCTTCGCTTTCGCCATAAACACCAGATCCTAGGCTGGGTGAAGCTGTGGGGAGATCTAGGTCCATGAACGAGCGGGCGTAGCTGCGTGTATTTTGTAGAAGCAGGCGTTTGCAAGAGGAAGATCCTCCCCTAAACCAGGACTTTCTTCTGTCAGTTGTCAATTTCTCGAAATAGGTTGAATACTCACCTTATTGGGCCTTAGAAATCAAATGTCCTTCTGGACCCTGC
>Ga0182030_10003868_pt1 | contig 31969 bp, 34 predicted proteins | sample 812S3MmetaG_FD_121299 | JGI IMG/M metagenome (GOLD analysis project Ga0182030, IMG submission 121299) | Permafrost microbial communities from Stordalen Mire, Sweden - 812S3M metaG (Illumina Assembly) | ecosystem: Environmental > Terrestrial > Soil > Wetlands > Permafrost | place: Sweden... | reverse complement strand
GGTTACGGACGCGTTGAGCACGTCCGTCAGACGAAAAGAAAAGTTCTCGCACGGACCGTGAAAGTCAGCTGACCCGTCAATTTTCGGGACGACTTCGGGCTGTATTACAGTATTATATAGATTATATAGATAGGTAGGTAAGGATATGAATCACGTGGATTGACCCATTGAAAGCTGTTGGGGGGGCACTCAGGTAGAATTCCAGGTTGGATGTCTGACGCGCCCTCCCTTCATTTCGCAGAGAATTCCCACTGCAGAGAGAGGGTAGAAAGAAGAGGAATTGCTTTCCCTAGTAGCTCTCATCTAGAGTAAATCATCTTTGTCTATTTCGAGTTTATATATGAACGAATCGATCATACAAGCAACAGCATACGCACGCATTCGAAGGTCTGCGGATCCAGCTTTATGGGTACTAAATACTGGCTCCCGCTGTCTTGCGTGTTCCCCTGTCCACTAAAAAAGGAAAAGCAGCCCCATCCCTGAGTCCCGTCATCCCCTAGAAACTTGGAAACATCCTCTGCCACGCTCGCTCGCTCGCTCGCTCACTCATTCTTTATTATTATCTCGTATTGTGTATGGTGTTGGTGTGCTTCTCGTGTGTTGCCCTCACGCCCATCCTTCTATTCACTTTCTTTTCACTTTCGGTCTCAAATATTGCCCAACATTCTTTTGCAACGCTCGTTGACTCCTGCCTCCTGTGATTTCACGCTGTCGCGACTGGGCAGGCACGGTACCGACAAATAAATAAATTGCATAGCTTTACACTTCAACTTGCTTCCAACCTGACTACATGCCAGCGTATCGCCATTGAATCAAAAGCAACCCGGAGATTCCATATTCCACGGCAGCAATCATGAAATCGTTTGGAATTGCTTCAATCGCTGCAGCAGTGCTCAGTGGGGCATTGTTTATATCCTCAGTCTCTGCTGACCTTCCACCCATAGTAATCAAGGTATGTTTACTTAGACAGCTGGCCAAGTCTCCTCGGTATACCTACTAATGATCTTGGTTTAGGGCTCCCACTTCTTCTACGAAAATGGCACCGAATTCTTCATTCGTGGTGTTGCATATCAACAAGATGTGAATTCAAACGGCACAACCTCCGGTACCTCCACATTCACGGATCCTTTGGCAGATCAGGCTGGTTGTGCTCGTGACATCCCACTTCTACAAGAGCTTGGCACAAATGTTATCCGTGTTTATGCTATCAATGCTTCTCTGGATCACTCTGCTTGTATGAGCATGCTCCAGAACGCTGGGATTTATCTGCTCCAGGATTTATCCAATCCTTCATCATCTATCAATCGTAACGACCCAGAATGGACCACGGAGCTATTTGCAGATTATGCTGCCGTCATTGACGCTGTTGCGAATTACACCAATGTCCTTGGTTTCTTCGCAGGCAACGAAGTCTCCAATGATGTCAACAACACTGCAGCTAGTGCCTTCGTGAAGGCGGCTGTCCGGGATATGAAGGCATATATTAAAACTAAGAACTATCGAACTATTGGCGTTGGCTATGCTACCAACGATAACGCCAATATTCGTATTGATCTCGCACACTATTTCAACTGCGGTGAAGATCCTGCGAATGCTATTGATTTTTGGGGATACAACATCTATTCTTGGTGTGGTGCTTCCTCTTACACTCTATCAGGTTATGATCAGAGAACTGCTGAATTCGCCAATTATTCCGTCCCAGCTTTCTTTGCCGAATATGGATGCAACACCGTTCAGCCACGTCAATTTACGGAAGTTCAAGCCATCTATGGTGAAAACATGACAGGGGTTTGGTCTGGTGGGATTGTGTATATGTATTTCCAAGAGGCAAATGATTATGGTAGGCTTTTCTGGATTTCGACTTCAAATTCGAATTCGAACTAACTCCAAAATAGGTCTTGTTTCAATCTCCGGTAGTACCGCAAGCAAGCTCCCTGATTTTACCGCTTTATCGAAGCAATTAGCACTCGCTACACCAACCTCAACATCTTCAGCAGATTATACCGTCTCGAACACAGTTGCTCAAGCCTGCCCAGCAACGGGCGCGGATTGGGCTGCATCAAGCAATCTTCCACCTATTGCCAATGCTGACTTGTGTAGCTGCATGGTGAGCTCGCTTTCATGTGTGGCGAATACTGGTTTGTCCGGGAATCAAACATCCCAACTTTTCAGCACCGTTTGTGGTCTTGATAACAGCGCTTGCGACGGTATCAATGGCAACGCGACTACTGGAGTCTACGGATCATACTCGATGTGCGATTCTTACTCAAAGCTGTCCTTTGCATTTGATCAATATTACCAAAGCCAGCAAAAAGCTTCAACAGCCTGCGCGTTTGGTGGGAATGCTAAGGTACAGACGGGATCTCAAAGTTCATCTTGCAAAGCGCTTCTCAGCCAAGCGGGAACCGCAGGAACTGGAACGGTCACCAGCGTACCTAGCGGCACCGGATCATCTACAAGTGGCTCATCGAGTTCCTCCAGCAGCGCAACAAAAAAGAGTGCCGCAGGAGCCGTCATTGTGCCTCGATTCGATGTAGGGCTGTTGCAACTTGGTGCCTATTTGTTGGTTGCTGGAATGGCAGGTGCAGGCATGCTTGTGCTGTAAAAGGAACATTTTGAAGTATCCATTCCATCCATCCACCTTGGGAATTTTCACAGCCAGCTTGGATTCGTGCATTATCAATGAATAAAACCTCAAATCGAGGGCCTGTACTTCATTTTCCATTAACCACTCTTTTGCATGAGGTTGGGTGAACACCTAAGAAGGATTGTGGTCCTTCTTAATTGTATAGTAGCTGTAGACTTATCTGTGGAAACGTTACAAATGTATCGTTGGAATTTCAGCAGCTGGGAATATAATTACTATTGGCATGAGAGCAGCCAGAAACCTAAGAATTGTCTTGTGAATAATGAGTAAAAAGTGACATTTGTATTTAAAATTACACCAGTGGATGTCAGGATTCGTGTCGCAAAATTAAGGGCTCCAAAAAAGACCCTATTTTTCAATAATTATATTTCAATAATAATCTTATCAAGTTTTATTAAATAAAATACTTGAATTATTTTAAAAGTAGATAATTGTAATTTTAAACAATATTGGTTTTATTAAATTTCAAATACTTTATATTTAAATAAAAGTTAATGGGTTTTTTTGGGGGGTTTTTGCTAAATTGCGGCACGAATCCTGACATGCACTGGTGTTACAGTACTCATGGTACGTTGTCGGGCCAACCGACAAAGGATTTTTGATATATTTTCGAACCTCGAAAAGGAATTCTTTCGACGGAACCTCGACTCACTCACTGCACTGTCGTTCCTTTCGGACCACGGCATCGAATATGGCTAGGATAGTGGAGGATAGTGATGATGAGTTCCCTGATATTTCTGATTTGTTGATATTATCAAAGCCCGTCTTGGATCAAAATCTGCAGTCGTCATCTTCGAATCCGAGGGGTATCAAATCAAGAGGGCTTACAGTATGTCTATATGATCCCAATGTAGCGGAAAAGAGCATCGAGAGGGGTGCACAGGGAAGCAAGAAGAGCGAGATGGGAAACGCCGGCACCGGGGCGAAGAAAGCAAAGATACGTGTGTTGAAGCAAACAAACGAGCTTAGCAGGAATTCATCCTCTGATGCTCATAAAGTAAACCTAGCTTCCAGGTCCAGGGTCTTAGGGTTCAAAGTGACTGGGAGTGTTCCGAGGAAACGGGCACAGGAATCTGGGGCCAATGGGAGATCTGACGAAGAGGCCATGGAACCCAAGCGATCAGACACAGAAAGTGATAGGCTTTCTGATTTTGTAGTTGATGACGATGACGAGCAAGGCGAAGAGGATGCTGTGATCCAAATACCACCGCCCAGATCGGTTAGGAGGCTGGTGAGAGGAAGACGACCTCAGGTGGACGAGGACGATGAACTTTTCAGATTGAAGAAGGATGAGCTTACCATGAAAGCCCAAGATAAAATGGAAGGTTCTGAAGACCCCAAATCGAACAACATATATTCTTCTCGTGCACTTGAGGAGAAAGGTATTCTACATCGAACACCTTCGTCTCGAGGCCATAGCCGGCGGAAGGGGGACGATCCAGGACCGACAAATATAGATTCGAATTCTGATTGGGATGATCCTTTCATATTGAAATTGTTAGTAAACATTCCACCCCGAAACCAACCCTACTAACTCTAGCAAGCTGTCCCTCACCTAACAAACCAAGGAACGTTGCCAAACAAACGCGTCTTAAGACACCGCCTGCAAGCCCAGAACCAGTATTTAAATCCCGAGGCTTGGTATCCCCCCAAAAGGTCAAACATATACCTTTGACACCTCACATTCAAAGTATGGACAGTTTTTGGAACCAAGATGTGATCAATAATTGGAATGATGAGTTTTCTCCCCGAAAGACGTCAAAGCCGCCAGGAAAATTGCTGTTTACCAAAGGCTCTTCTACACTCTCCTCGTCGAAAAAGGGTATCACGAAGCAGGATCAAATAACCCGAGATGCTAAAAAGTCGTTCACACAAGGAAAGCACCAATTGGCAGAATCATTTCTTACCGAGCTTGACAACATCGTCACCGATGGTCAGGTATCAAAACTTGCTGCTTCGACGGGCGGAGTGAAGATAATCTGGAGCAAAAAACTAAATACTACCGCAGGCCGAGCAAACTGGAAGAGAGAAACAATCAAATCAACGTCTCCAGGGGTTGACAGCAAGCCTGTAACCACCTTTCGGCACCACGCAGCCATCGAACTTGCGGAAAAGGTGATCGACGACAACGATCGTTTGCTAAATGTCATCGCACACGAGTTTTGTCATCTGGCCAACTTCATGATTAGCAACATTAAGACGAACCCTCACGGGAAAGAATTCAAAGCTTGGGCAGCCAAATGCTCACAACATTTTGGCGACAGGGGGGTCGAGGTTACAACGAAACATTCTTATGCGATTGATTATAAGTATGTGTGGGAGTGTGAGAATTGCGGGCTTGAATTCAAAAGACACTCGAAGAGCATCGATCCTGCGAGACATCAGTGTGGATCTTGTAAGAGTAAGCTGGTACAGACGAAACCAGTTCCTAGGAATGGAGAGGGAACGGTGAACGAGTATCAAGCCTTTGTGAAGGAGACTATGAAGAAGGTCAGAGAAGAGAATCCAGGGAGCCCGCAGAAGGAGATTATGAGGCTAGTGGGAAAGAGATATCAAGATTACAAAGCTACTAAGCTTGTGGTAAAGAAACACGAGGCAAGCATGGCAAGCATTGTGAACGAGGAGTTTGTTGAGAGTAAGGAGGATTCTTCCTTGGACAATGATATCGGGCTCGTGGGCAGGAAGCTAGAATTTCTTGACCTAACAAGTTCTTGATGATTGTCCCGCGAGTTCGGAAGAGCATTATCATTTTAGCAAAAGTGTGTTCTAATAATGAACCACGCTACCTATCTAAATCCATCGAACTTCTCGAATATTGAGATTTATATCTCAACCCATCCAGTCCCATTCAAGCATTTGTTATGAAATTGAAGAGCCACGCCGAATTTGATATATCGACCGAAGCATGTTCCCGCTCAAATCCCCTTTGCTAGCCCCGACTTCTGTATTTCCCGCTCCTAAACTTCGTTAAAAAGCCCCCAATCCTTAATCTTGAAAGTTTCCCAGATTTTCGCCGCATACTCCACCGCATCTCCTATCAACTTGCCCTGCTTTCCCAACTGCAAATCGACATCTTCCTCCGAGTACTCCCCTCTAATATGCGGCACATTGATCGTAATTAAAATATCTGTGTGCTCCTTCTCCAGTCTGACCAGGTTCAAGACTATGGCCGTGAAGTCTGGAGCTGAATCCCGGGCATCTGGATCGGGGGGTGGTGTTTGAGTGGCGATCAGGGTGTAAGCTGGAGTTCCTTCACTAATAATAGTTTCGTGTGAGTAAATATCAGAAGGCACGTGATGACGAGGCTGAGTTTTTTGGCAGAAAAAAGTGGGCAGACATACGGGAGTTTGGAGAATAGGGTTGCACTCGAACTCCATACCTTGACGGTATCGGTGTCGGAGTCGACAATATCTTCGAGATGGGTGGTCATGGCTGCACCATCAGTCGCGGCTCCACTTCCTGGTAGTCCAACTCGCTCTGTGATGTCGAAGATAATGCTTGTGAAGCCATCTTTATCGAGATAAACTTCCTGATGGTCGGGCACTTGTCGAATAGTGCTTCTATTGTTAGTTTTGTTAAGTGTTCAGTGAGATAACATACCTGACGTCGGCGAAGGTAGAAGGAAGGTCTACGATAAGAGCCCCACCAAACAGTGGCGTGGTTCGAAAGGTTGTCATTTTGATATGTGAGATTCCGGTACAGTTTTGACTTAGGGGTTTCAGTTTCGAATATTTGAGGCTCAATACCTTCAAGGTAATAGATCTTTGGTAGCTTCCAAGGCAGTTCGCCCCTGTGTTGATGCCTGACTCGCTTGTTTGTGCCCCTCAGAGATTGGGTTGTATTGGTGCTTCAGATTGGTCACTCGATCAAACAGCTGTTGATTGAGAAGGCTCTTGAGAGGTTAAAAGTAGGTTCGATACTGTTTGACTATTCAAGTTGAACAAACGTAGCGCAATGCAACGCCTTCTATTTCGCTTAAGTCTGTCTCGCTTGCTAAAAATGATGGCATGAGCCAAAAACAATATTCCTAACAATGAGACTGCAAGGAAATATTATCCACGGGAGCAAAAAGAAAAAGAAAAGTGGAGATCTGAATACTCAGAAGTTTTGTTACAAAGATTGGATGAATGGAGTATTATGGGCATGAGCCACGGTCATCTCTGGTAAAAGGCAAGAAATGAATTCTGAACTAGCTTGTCCCACTCCGAGGAACAATTTTGCTTATTTAAATATATATCACACCTAGTCACAGAACAAAGTAGGAGGGAACGCCATTGGAGAATCCGGATCCCGAACTCCACCCCGTAACCCCTCCATCCCCTTACTTACCTCAATACTTGTCGAAATCTACTTCCCTAAATCCACCAATGTCAAAAATGGCATCCTGCATATTCTGCAAGATTGTGAAAGGTACTTGAATCCTCCAGCGTCAATTCTCAAACAGCAATTACGATACTGATATGGTATGGAGCAGGAGACATCCCATCCTTCAAGCTCTTCGAGTCAGATAAATGCCTCGCATTTCTTGATATTAATCCTCTCAGTAGGGGACACGCTGTACGGGTTCCTATATTCTCCTGACCTTGAATGATATCTCAAGAATCAGGCTAACCTCTAGACCTATAGTTGGTGGTTCCAAAACATCACGGCGAGAAGCTCTTAGATATCCCAGATGATCAATTGAGCGAGATACTGGTACGTCAGGTATAAGACAGGAAGAGAAGTAGCTAAGGGTCACACAGCCAGTGGTGAAGAAAATTGTCAAAGCAACTGGCGCAGAGAACTACAATATCCTACAAAATAATGGACGGATTGCTCATCAGGAAGTTGATCATGTAAAACTCTCTTTCTCTGTTAGGCGTTACTGATACTAATGTCGGCATCACAGGTTCATTTCCATATGGTGAGTTGCACATTCAGACCAGAGTCCAGCAGCAGAGAGGCAGGATGTTGGCTGATAAGTTATAGATTCCAAAACCGAACGCAGAGGAGGGAATGTCAATTGGGTGGCCTCAGCAGAAGACTGACATGGACAAATTGAAGGCTCTGTTCGCAGAGATCAAGGCGAAAATGTAGTATTAGCTGTTATAAAGGGAAATTGATGGAGTTGAGATGTTGCTGAATGGGTTAACGCAGTCGGGATGGAATTAAAAATTTGCCCGGCTAGGGCGTGCATTAGGAAAGTGTAGGCATATGCAAACATAAAGTCTGATGGTATCCAAACAATTCAACTGTCTCCGAACTGAGTAGTAGTATGTTGACTTCAGCTAAAGCTCTATACGCAGTGTAGACCTCCCAAATTCTGACAAAAATCTATCCTACCCCACCCAAAATGCTTTCACCAATCAACGCCACATGGCCCTCGTGTATTAGGACTATTATTACAGAGGCCCGGCCTCAAAACGTCTACCAATTTTCATGCTCGACTAATTTGAGCTCCACGTTTAATCAATATCTTCTGTGGAAGTCTCAACCAGGTTGACTCCGTTTGGAGGCGCAGTATTCGGCCCCTCTTGGATAGGCGTTATTGTCTTTCCAGGATAGAATTGTATCTTGCCACCAGGATTGATGAGGCCGGTGCGATCATAGAATGACCGGGCTCTGATATAGGGATCGATTTTCCAGTAGTCGTCACGTAACTTGTTCGCCAACTCATTTCTCCTTATCCTAAGCTCCTCCACAGATTTCTCCCCGCCATGTATCCACTCCAGCGTCGCATTCTCGTAATCTTTGATTATAATGTTCCGCTCTGCAAGCAGTTTTTTCTTCGTCTCCGTGTCTTCCATCTTGTCATTCTCACCTGGGACGGGTTCGACATAATTGTAGGCCCAATCTTCGGACCCGTTTAATTCTTTAATAATTTGAGAGCCAGGTACAAATTCTTCCATCTCTTGGTTGTTGTTGGTAAAATGAACTTTGCTGGCCACCACTGGATCAAGCCAACCCTTGATTATTTTCCAAATGCCTGCCTTCTAATCAATACTGTAGACAGATAATATATAGAGATATTACTTACCTTGAAAGACCCATGGGGCTTTGTGAACCAGCACTACACCCAGGCTCTCAGGATAATTGGCCTCAAAACACTTAATCATAAACTTAACAGGTGCATAATCCTGCCGCGATCAGCAATGGTCCTGCGTAAAAACAACACGTGAAGCCAACTTACCATGTTAGCCATTGAAAACCCAGTCATATCGAACACAATACACTATTATAAACATCAGTGATACTCTTCACTAGTCAGTTGGGATGAAACTTACTGCTGTATCCACTGGTGGGGCCAAGATCATTCTTGCAGATTCGATCACGAACACAGTATATCTCTCTAGGCTTTCCTCGCTCTGCTCTCCTTGCCTATGCAGACGAACTCTTACGAAGCACATAGGTCTCCCTGCCTTATCTAGACCATGTAAAAAGCTCTTCCCTAGCCGCAACTGCTCCAGAAAATCCTGCCCAAGTTTTTTTCTAGCGGGGTCACCACTGTTCAAGTCCTCGATAGCACCGAGTTCCCCTTTCTTCATAACATCATCATCGACATGCATATTGTCTGACCTCCACCTCATGGTAGAAACCATCATCACCAAGGCTTTTTCTACATCCCATTTCCTCGCTCGTAGGAATCGTAATAAGAGAGCGTCTGGGTGGTCGTGCTTCACCATGCTCCAGAAAGTTGCTCGTAGAGTTTCGGGAGATAAGTTTGCTAAAGCTTCGTGAAACTCTTTCGTTTGCCCATATTTATCGTCTGAATCCCCTGAAATTGGAATTTGAGAGCCTGACTCGGTCGAAGTTGTAGATTCAGCATCGTCGTCCTTGTGCTTGCTCCGAAAGAGGGACATTCTTTTCTTTTTCGGTTTCTTCGTGTCAACCCTGGCTATTCCATGACTAGGCTCGGTGTGTCCATTCCCATTGAGTTCTTTCGCCTCTTGCCCATCCAAAACGCCGAAGACTTGAAGGGTCGCGATCCAGAATTCTCTCAACTTCTCCTCCTCCTGCGAGGTCAACGTTCCTGGACGACCAGGAAGAGCTTCTCCTGTCATACTGTGCTGATTTCGAAGGAGTTGACCAGCAAGTTCTTTCGGATTATTTTCAACGGGTTCCTGTTCCTGCTTGAAACGTGCCTCGTTTCTCGGCGAAAGAGTGTAGACAATGGCACCACTGAAAAGGCCAACAAGTATGAAAGTAGTCCAGGATCCAATGGTGCTCTGCTTCAAGAGGTTCGGATGATTATGTTCAAGGCCTCGAAGTTCTGGTACCGATTGCTTGTTCGGGCGATCTATAACGCGGAAGTGCGAAAATGGTCTTGCGCCGGGAGTTATTGGCAAAGGTGGGAGCCAATTTGACCTTCTCCAGCTGTTTCGAACTTGGAATGGAGTTGCGCGAAGCAAGAGATTGAGACGTGGGGCAAGTTGCGCGCGTGCGTTGTCAATTGTACACTTTTGGGGCTTACTTCTCGAGAGCCGACGCAGTGCTAGTAATGGTGCAAATAGATAATGGAGTCTTGCGCAGTTCTTATTGAGGGTGAGACTTGTCATGGAAATCGGAGGACGACTGACGAGAGGAACTGCGGTAGAAGAAGGTGAGACTGAGAAGGTAGATACCAAAAGACGAGGTAGGGTTCAGATCTTACACAAGGGCCCCTTTTACGATGTGCGATACTTTGTAATTCTGGAGAACGAGTACTAGTAATCCTGGTCAATACTTTATCTCTCTTTTACAAAGCCGGAGTTCCCGCATGGGAAGTGGCACACTCGCTGCCATATGCCCCTCGTTCTAATATTTCATAAACTCGTCATGATTTGTGCGTAATTTGTGCCATCTTGTTTCATAACTGAACCTTTGAGCACGCGATACTATAGGTAGTACCCATTTCTATTTTATTAGGTAAACTTCTGAAGCTAAGATTTGAGCCCTGCGATACGGCAGGGGTATACTTTATCGCGTCGCGTCTATGTTGCTTTGAACACTTGAACGCTCAACTGTCGAAAGAACTTCAGCCTTCAGCCTCCAATTGATCTATATTGATTAAAGGAGAGAACCAGAAAATCCCCTCTTTTCCCAACAATGTCTTCCTCTGTAACCCCTCAAGCTGGAAGCAGCACAAAGCGCTCCACATCGGGTACACGCAGACCCCTCTCACGGCCAACAACACCACTCCGCCCCTCCTCTCGGTCATCTCTCCGCGAATCTGGTAAGGCCAATACTGGAAACTCGAGCGCCGTTCCTCTCGAAGTCTTCGAACCCGAATTCGCAGAATTCTCTGATTCAATGGCCGATTTAGAAGCGAACTTTATGCATTTACAATTGATGCATGAGAGTCTGGCTAGGTTCAGTGAGAACTTTGCAAGTTTCTTATACGGACTGAATATGAATGCCTTTTGTGTGGATTTCCCTGAAGTGGGTCTTGTTTGTCCTCTGGGCTGAATGAAGCTGATCATAAGTAGGCTCCAATTCCTGATTCGTTTCGGAGGGCAGCTAGAGATCAAGAGGAGCAATTGGGTAGGTATGGAAAACCAGGAGACGAAGGCTTGATGCTTATTTGTTCTATAGGCAGATCAACGAGTTCAGACAGGTTTCACGGAGATGACGCGGAAACAACATTCTTGTGAGTTAATAGAGACTTCTGTTTTGTTTGCCTCTAACATCTGCAGAACGACCGATACGTCCTTTGTCGATAATCCTCCTACCTCGACTAAGGCTATGCCAAAATTCGCAACGCCAGCTCGAGCTTCTCATATAGCAAGTCGCGGTAGACCTGCTGGAAGAGGAGGAGCAGCTCGTGGATTGCCCCGGGGAGCTCGGGGGAGTGGTCTGGCCAGAGCAGCAAAGGGTCGAGGCGTGAGATAGAGAAGATACCCTGGAATATGAACAAGGTCTTGTAATGACCATAAATTACATCTCCTGAACACTGTCTTCTCGTGCTTTGAGACTTCAAGTCGCCAAGCCTTCTTCCAAACCAGAATTCTCCATCTTCACTTCAATATTCTCTGTAGCCGTCCTTCGTGGACCATTATCTGTTCGCAACCCAATCGCAGCCTCGGCCTCCTTCTGAGTATATGGCTCATCCTTCAGTGCTTTAAGTCTGAACACGTTAGCTTTTTGCCAGATTGAAATAAATCTTCTGACCTTCTTTTGTGCGTGCTCCCTTTCCGATGCGTGCCCAGACTATGTTCACTCTCAAACCATTTGGCGCATTCAATGCAATAGAACTGCCCAAGACCTGGAAGATCTTCTGCTGCCTTGGTACTTTTGTGCCGTTCAAGATGCTTTGGTGATCGAAGATCCGCTGCGATTTGATCAAGATCCCTAGATATAATGTTCAGATTTTGTGTGCGCTAAGTAAGTGATAGAGCGCACCTCGTTCGTCTTCTTGTCTTAGTTCTCGTTGATTTCTGTGGGATCCCCATCGTATCTAACGGCCTCAGCTATGATTCACGGATCAAAGGGTTTTCTAGGTAAGTAAGGGAGTCCAGGCCGTCTCGGAGGCTTTGGCGAAATTCGGAGGGAGAAGCGTCTCCAGATCAAAAAAAAAAAGGTTTTTAGTTCCTACTTTTGCCGAGGGATTTCACCAGCTTAATTAGATCCGCTTTTACCCTCTGAGCTTTGCATGCGGCCGACCTTAAGTTTGAACGTCTCTTAGAATCTTGAACACTCATCTTGAAAAACATAAGTTCGAGATTCATGTTCATACACTCTTTTTGCGGCCCTACTTGGTATAACAAATCACACCATACCATCAGCAATTCAAGGTCTGAAGTCAAATTCTTTGGCTTTTGATTGGCAACTTGCGTCATTAGTATAAGGAAGCAGGTGATTGGTTTGACCTGGAACAGTAGCTTCTGCACCCGACTGATAAGCTCGGCTCGTTGCAAGCTTCGTCGACCTCGACTTCTTCCTCTCTCCTCGTCCTCCACCTCTTCACCTCAAGAACTTCCATAACTCCACTCACGATGTTGTCAACACGCCAATTCCTCCGTACTGCCCCACGGCGAGCAATCGCCCAGATGGGCGTGCGTCGTATGGCAACCGTCGGCGATTCCCCTCTCGATAAGCAAGTGAGGCAGAACAACCAGGAAAAAAACAACTTCATCAATTATAAAAAGATGGCAGAAAATCTTGCGATTGTGCGCCAAAGGCTCAATCGTCCCCTTACATACGCGGAAAAGATTCTCTACAGTCATCTTGACGATCCTCATGGGCAAGAGATTGAGAGAGGTGTTTCCTACTTGAAGCTTCGACCTGACCGTGTAGCTTGCCAGGATGCTACGGCTCAAATGGCAATCCTCCAATTTATGTCTGCTGGCATGCCTTCCGTGGCAAATCCAACGACCGTACACTGTGATCATTTAATTGAGGCTCAGTTCGGTGGGGTCAAAGATCTGTCACGGGCAATTGATATCAACAAGGAGGTCTACGACTTTCTCTCCACCTCATGCGCCAAATATAACATTGGTTTCTGGAGACCTGGATCTGGTATTATCCACCAAATCCTTCTCGAAAACTATGCTTTCCCCGGTGGTCTTCTGATTGGTACCGATTCACACACGCCCAATGCTGGTGGTCTTGGAATGTGTGCCATTGGTGTTGGTGGAGCCGATGCTGTGGATGTCATGGCCAACCTGCCTTGGGAATTGAAGGCACCAAAGGTTATTGGTGTCAAACTTACTGGTCAATTGTCGGGCTGGACTTCTCCCAAAGGTAGTTGACCCTCCCAGATTGCAGCAACCAACACTAATATTACAGACATTATCTTAAAGGTAGCTGGAATCTTGACTGTGAAGGGTGGAACCGGCGCTATCGTTGAATACCAGTACGTACTATTTGCCCATGATCCCGCAACATTTTTTCGACCGCCGAGCTCCTGAAAAAAGTGGTCACAAACCCATACTGATTTACCTATAGCGGACCTGGTACCGAATCCATTTCAGCCACTGGCATGGGCACCATTTGTAATATGGTTTGCTTCACTCTCTAATAATTCTATTTTATTACTGATCTTGAGAACAGGGCGCAGAGATAGGTGCCACAACTTCCTTGTTTCCCTTTAATGATCGTATGTACGACTACCTAGCAGCCACCAAGCGTTCTGAGATTGGCGACTTTGCCCGAGTGTATGCGAAGGAACTCCGAGAAGACGAAGGCGCTGAGTATGACCAACTCATTGAACTCAACCTTTCCGAACTCGAGCCACATATCAATGGTCCCTTCACACCCGATCTTGCAACTCCTATCTCCAAGTTCAGTGAGGCCGTCAAAGCCAACAATTGGCCAGAGGAGCTGAAAGTTGGATTGATTGGTTCTTGCACCAACTCTTCTTACGAGGACATGTCCCGTGCTGCTTCTATTGCTCGCGACGCCCTTGACCACGGTATCAAGGCCAAGTCCCTGTTCACGGTCACTCCTGGATCTGAGCAAATCAGGGCCACTATAGCCCGGTAAATTCCTCTGACCCTCATATGTGTATAAATCGCTAATATGATCGAGTGATGGCCAACTGCAAACTCTTGAGGAATTCGGTGGGATGGTTCTGGCAAATGCATGCGGTCCTTGGTATGTCCTATTTCCGACTTTGTTCCAAGATATTGCAGGAGCCGAGCTCTTAAAACATTTCTTGAGAGCTGTTCTAGTAAAATCTCTTTAAATACTTTAGACATTGAGAGCTCCTTTTTTTTTTGTTTTTTTAAACAACTATCAAAAGCCGTACTAATTTACCCCCAAAAACAGCATTGGCCAATGGGATCGTAAGGACGTTAAGAAGGGTGAACCGAACTCGATTGTCTCATCCTACAACAGAAACTTCACTGGACGCAACGATGCCAATCCTGCCACCCACTCATTTGTCACCTCCCCAGATCTCGTCGTGGCCATGACAATTGCCGGTTCTCTTCACTTCAACCCTCTCACGGATAAGCTAAAGGATAAGGATGGAAACGAGTTCCTCTTGTCCCCTCCTACAGGCGCTGGGCTTCCCTCTCGTGGATATGACCCGGGACAGGATACTTACCAAGCACCTCCTGCCAAGCGTGATGCTGTCTCGGTTGCTGTTTCACCCACTAGCGATCGTCTTCAGCTCCTCGAGCCCTTCAAGGCCTGGGACGGAAAGGACGCATTGGATATCCCTATTCTCATTAAGGCTCAAGGCAAAACTACTACTGATCACATCTCCATGGCCGGTCCTTGGCTCAAGTACCGTGGACACTTGGACAATATTTCAAACAACATGTTGATTGGCGCTATCAATGCTGCAAACGGTGAAGCGAACAAGATCAAGAACTTCACTACTGGCGAATTCGATGCCGTTCCAGCTACAGCTAGAGATTACAAGAAGAAGGGTATTCCGTGGGTTGTCATTGGTGACTGGAACTACGGCGAGGGAAGTTCGAGAGAACATGCTGCCCTTGAACCAAGACATCTTGGCGGTCTTGCCATTATCACCCGAAGCTTCGCCCGTATCCACGAGACCAACTTGAAGAAGCAGGGTATGCTTCCCTTGACATTCATTAACCCTGAGGATTATGACAAGATTCAACCTGAGGACAAGGTCGACCTGCTGTGCACTGAGCTCGCTGTCGGAAAGCCTATCACATTGAGAGTTCACCCCAAGAATGGGGCTGCTTTCGACGTCAAGTTAGCGCACACTTACAATGCACCACAAATTGAGTGGTTCAAGAACGGAAGCGCACTCAATACTATGGCCAAAGCAAATGCATGAGGGTAGTGGAGAAGATCGGTGTTTGGGTTTTGTAGCTGTGTAAATTGAATGCTGCTTTTGCCTATGATTAAGATGTACATTGAGCCCTCGTTTTATGATTCTGGCGAGTGTGGGATGTGATATCAATTGAGTGATCAGTCCTAATGAGTAGCACAATCGAAATGTTAGGAGACCAGCATGTAGAGCTACTGCCTGATGATCATCAGCCTTGTCATTTCCTTCAGCCTCGCTGACTTTTCCTGCAGGGATGTCACGATTAGCGTCACCTACCTAGTCGTGTGGGTGTGTGTTCGTCGCAAGAACTTTTGCTATCCTGCAAATCCTCTCACATTTTCCTGGCTGCTGAAATGTTAGCAATTGATGTTGCATCAAAGTGAAATCCATTAAATTCTGGACCTTGTTCCGATACCCCCGGACAACACAACAAAACAGTCTCACTGAGCGCTCTTCTATCCTTCAAATTTTGAACACTTCCTTCACAATGGCTCCAAGTCTTCCGCAGTTCTCGGCGGCCCGCTTCCGCTCTTATATTTTCCGCCTTCCTCTATTTACTCGACTTATGATTCTTGCCATAGTTGCTTTTTGGCTCGTCAGTCTTCAATCGCTATGGGATGTGCAGCAATGGGGGGCCTTGATACCGCAGGAAATTGGATTAAGCACCAGTCAGTCATCCTTGAACTCGACTTATCTTTCCGATATTTTGTTGAATTATAACTGACCCTATTGCTCTATCTAGTGTATCGAACGAATACTTTCCCCCTCATCCATGCCGGCTTTATCCACGCTTTCATCAACATTCTCGCTTTGACTCCGTTGCTAGAGAGGTTCGAGGCTGAATATGGCACCTTGACGACCTTGGCGCTTTTCCTTGGCCGTGAGTGTTTCCTAATCGAAGGGTTTAGAATGCAATGTAGCTAACTCTGAATTAAAGCATTATCCACTATCCCTGCGTTATTATATACTTTGGTGGAAAGGGGAATATTAGGCTTGAATACCACGGTCCTCGGCGCTAGGTATGTTATTTGGAGCGTTTTGCGATATGAAAATGCTGATATATACAAATAGTATATGGGTGTTTACTCTGCTTGCTGTGGAAGCAGTCAAAACGTACAGGTCAAATCCACACTTCATGCTTGGCGATTTGAAAATACCCACATGGATAACACCTCTTGTGCTGGTATTATTCGTCTCGGTCCTGATCCCAAATACCAGCTTCCTGGGGCATGTATGTGGGCTCCTGTTCGGTTATGGTTGTAAGTAAACGCCCTCCTCCTGAAGGATGATAAATTGATTGTGATAGGGGGACTTGGTTACCTCAAATTTCTAGCTCCTCCAGAAAAGATTCTTCGGTGGATAGAAGGCAAGATGAACTTGCTTGGAAGGCTTCCGCATTATGTATCTGTAGATCAGAAGACTTATGGTCGATTCGGTGTCCTTCCCACGACTACCCCGACTCTGGGCAATGTGGCAGATAGCCCTCTAGGTAACAATCTCGGGGAAACGAGTAATCGCTCTTCTCCATCGCTTTATTAGTAGCTGTACTCGCGAGACAACGATTTCTGTCGAAACTTTGTCTCTCGAGTACATTTATTCGTGGATCATGTCTTAAACTCAATTTCAATAATCAGCTGCTAACTGCACCGTGCTCCCTAGGATATGTAGGCAGTACTCAGCGCTTGGGGCCCTGAAAGTTAATGAGAGGAACCTGTATTTATTCTTGTAAAAGACTTGCATAAACTTGGCGTCGAGCGTTCATGGGACAGGATGGGATATGATGTGTAGGCCAATTCTCTTGATAGAACAATATGATATAAGAACTCTCTTGAAACAAAATGTTCCTTAGACGTGAAATGCGAACTTCCAAAATTTGTAGTCCATTTCTTCTCAAAAGTAAATTTCTCGATCAGACGACGCGGGTAGTCTTTACGCGATTCGTGAGTCTGAACCTCAGAATTTCAGCATTCAACCGAATTGTTCTGCTGGGGGCAATCATGGCCAGTCTATTATGTGAGTTATGCTATTTAAACTTTCTTCAAATATTGATATTGCCAAAGCTTCAGGTCTTCTCTTGCGACGCAATCCGGCATTGCTGAAGCTACCGCCTTACCTGTCCTTACTCTGCGTAATAATTGGCGTTGCATGGCTTCTGGTCCTACCTTTGAACGACTACTCGCGAGGCACCTATATCTCCGAGAATGCCCTGCTTCCAGGGCAGGTGCATACCTATTTTGCTGGGAGCGATCAGCACATATTCCGGGGATACAAGCATGAGGTTGATGCGTTGGAAGATAAGAGCAATGTTGAGTACGGATGGCTGGCATACTAGTAATTTGGGTAGGCTGATAATGGTGCAGGGCCAATGAAAAATTAGAGGAATTCTTCAAGGCATCTGGACTGAAAGTTGCGAGACAGAAATACCAGTACAGATCTGCTGGAGAATCATATATAGGAGAGAACATATACGCTATACTTCATGCTCCAAGAGGAGATGCTACAGAGGCGATTGTCCTTGTTGGAGCTTGGAGAAATACCGATGGAGTCCTCAATCGTAGCGGGGTAGCTCTTGTTCTCACATTAGCAAGGTATTTCAAAAGTATGCTGCTACTTTGCGTGCCCTCTTATTCGAGGCTTACATTGTCTAGGATGGTCCTTATGGTCAAAGGATATTATCTTTTTAGTAACGGCAGATAGCAAAGCTGGACCACAGGCCTGGGTAGATGCATATCATGACACCCATCAGTCTCCAGCTATAGAATCATTACCTTTGAAGAGCGGCGCTTTACAAGGGGCGATAGTTATTGACTATCCATTCGATCACCGATTCGAGTCCATTCATATTGTATATGATGGAATCAACGGCCAGCTGCCAAATCTAGATCTTCTTAACACTGTAGTGTCTATTGCAAGCGGGCAAATGGGAATCGGCGTCTCTCTGCAAAAAATGTGGCATCATTCAGACAGTTACCAAGATCGATTACAAACTATGCTCAGGGGTATGATGAACCAAGGCTTAGGTCATGCTTCAGGTCCACACAGCAGCTTTATTCCTTATCACGTGGATGCAATTACGTTGCAACCTTTCGGCGAGGGTTGGCAAGATGAGATGGCCATGGGAAGAGTCATTGAAAGCACGTTTCGAAGCTTGAACAACTTGCTGGAACATCTGCATCAAAGTTTCTTCTTCTACTTATTAATGCAGGCCAACCGCTTTGTAAGTATTGGGACATATCTACCCAGCGCAATGCTCGTAGCCGTGAACTTCACCATCATGGCTATCTTCTTGTGGGTGAAGAGTGGATCACCAAGATCACCCTCTAAAACAACTTCAGCGATCGAAGCCGGAAGAAGATCTGAGAAATTGGTTCTTATTGAAGAGAGGGATGTCAAAGCTCTTGTTCTGGAGGAGCTTGTGACTGTCCGGGAAAGAGAGCTCTTCCTCCCCCTAGCAATCGTCGCCGGATCTCAATTCCTTGGCGTTCTCCCTCTCTATATTTTTAATCACACTTCCCAAGATGTAAGTATACTCTATACAAGTCTTTAGAATTCAACTAACAACTTCAGATGTTGACCACTGTCCTAACGATTTTCGCCCTCTGCAACAACGCATTGCCGTTCATCCTTTCCACTTCACTAACGCACTACTTCGCTCCTACCGCTCAACAGTACCATCTCATAAAATCATTCTCGCTCCTTCTTCTCGGCCTATTCCTATCCTCCCTGGCAACCTTGAACTTCTCTCTCGCCTTCCTAGTCGGTCTTCTTGCAGCACCGCTCACCTATATCCACCCCATTGCCTCTACTTCCACTTGGAGCCTGGTTGTGAAGGTCGTTGTGGGAATTTTACTTGGCTTGATAGCCCCAACGACAGTATTAGCAGCGGGGAGTTGGTATTGGGGATTAGGTATCAAGGAAGTTTTAACACAAGCCGCTTTTGGATGGGATGTTTGGGGAATGAATACTCAGGTTGTGGTTTGGTGCGTTTGGTGGCCTGCTTGGGTGGTTGGAGGAGTTTTGCTGTTAGGAAAACCTCGTGACGATATCGAAAAACCTGTGAATCCGGCGAGGCAGGAAAGATAGCGAAATATATATTTAAATACTTCGCCATCCAAAAAGTTGATAATTCGAAAGACAGTTGTGATTTGGATCAGCCATGCTCATATCATTGGACTGCTGGACTTCCCAAAGTCATTAGGTCTAGACAGCTAGTAGAGGATGGTCCCTGCAAATCCCATCCATCGTGACCAAGCCATCCTCATATGCTTTTGAGATCTATTGTACATCCTGCTCTCGTCTTCATAACACCCAGACGCCAGGCTATTTTATCATGCTGCCCAAACATCTTGCCCTTTCGCCTCGATCCAGTTGCCCAACGAATTGACACTTGAGTCCCACTCTTGTAACCTTGAGCGCATGTTGTCGATCTGCTTCATGTCCAAGACTTTTGGCTGCACCCAATTGATCCGTGCAATCTCATCAACTTGATCAATACTTCCTCTCAATAATCCTAAGCTCAAGGCTTTCATGATTAAATGCTCAATCTCGTCTGGTCGGACCTTGGTTTCTTCAGCAATAGTGCGAAAAGACATAGCACGGTCATGAGGTGGTCTTCGGAATACAGTCTCTGTGAGAGCAGCGAGGTAGATCTTTTGTCGCAGGCCACCACTGTGTTCTTTGAGGAGTGGATTTGAGGATATATGGCCTGCGAGGACATCGTAAGCAGTCAAGTCTCCACGGTTGAATGCAAACAGGAGATCACGCAGCCAAGCATCATCCTTCACAAGGGAGTCGAGGATTGGATGTAAAAGTAGCTCTCCAAAGTTGTAGATCGTATCCGAGACCAAGGCGGCGATACTAAGATCGTAGGCGCGCATTCTGCGTTCGGCGGTAGTTAAATCGTTCAAGTCGATACAGGCGAGATAGAGGAGTGCATTTCGGTAATATGAGGCAAACTCGAGTTTGGACTGTTTCTGTTAGCTTAGCTTTTGTATTTGCATGAAGACACAAACTTGATAGTATTCTGCGTTGACCCGATAGAAAGCAGCATGGACAACAGTCTCAACGGAGTCGAAGCCATCCAAGATCTTCTCTGACTTCTCCAAATCCTTTCTAGCACCCTCCAAATCCTTCAATTGGAGCTTTACTGTAGCGACTGCAACTATGGCATAGACATAGGCATCTTGCGAATTTGGATTGTTGACTTTGTTTGCTACGGCGACAAGGAAGGACAGGCGCTCTTGGCTATCTGTAAAATATTAGGAGCCGTACCCAGAGCTTGGGGGTTCAATTTACCTCTGCATTGCGAAGCAGCTTTCAAGGCGAGAGTGACAAGCTTAAGCTGGTTGATCTTGTCTGCGAAAGTGAGAATGAAGGTTTTGTAGAATGGTAACCGCTGATTGGCACTCTCTTCGTGGTCAAAGAACTCTACAAGAGCATCTGTCAACTGATGCCATAGTTTCCGCTCCCAGAGATCTTCGAACGAGATGAAAAGGTGCTGTAGATCTGCAGGAGCTGCATCTCTGCTTTCCGCAAGGAAATCAGGAATTGTATCAACATTCATGGTGAGCCGCTGTCAAGGTATCTCAAGAGGAAGCGTTGTGTATTTTTGGTATTGGGGTTTGATAAGTTGCGCGGCGGCACCGCCTTGAGCTTAAGGTACCTTACTAGTATACGATTTCGGTTTAAAATAACTCCGGTCCGGCTAAATTGGCATGGGTCCGGACGGCAGCAACCTCTCTCTCAAACCACCACACTCAATTGCTCTTGAGTGAAGCACACAATCATGCACAAGGCTCGTACTGTGCTGGCAAAGCACAACCAGACTGCTCTGTGTCGGAGTATCAGTGACATATCAATTACTCGCACGGGCAGGCCAATTATTCGAACGCAGGGGGGCAGGTGAGTGTAGTTCAACTCGGGCAATTAGGTTCATGCTAATAGCTACCTTCAAAGGTCTTCTCTAGGAGGTAATTCTCGCGTCGACCGGAAGATTCGATAGACGACTGATGAAGATTAGGACATACCGCTACTGTTTTTGGAGCGACTGGATTCCTTGGACGCTATATCGTCAACAGACTTGGTGCGGAGCTTGGAAAACAACTCTCTTGGTTCGGGCTGACTCTCTTATTGTAGCGCGACAAGGATGTACCGTCATTGTGCCATTCCGGGAAGAAATGGCCAAGAGACATTTGAAAGTTGCTGGTGATTTGGGACGAGTTATCTTCATGGTATGCCAAAGGGTGGGAGCTTCGAAGCTTCATGCTTATTCTGCCCTCCTAGGAATATGACCTACGGAACACCCAATCGCTTGAAGAGAGCGTAAGACATTCAGATGTCGTCTACAATCTCGTCGGACGCATGTACCCCACCAAGTACGTTGCTGCGGAGGGATATGCAGAATCATTGAATGCTAACGAATTAAGGAATTTCGATTTGGAGGATGTTCATGTTGAGGGTGCGGAACGTATTGCGGATGCGGTTGCAAAGTATAATGTTGACAGATTCATTCACGTTTCGTCGTACAATGCCGACCCAAACTCAGCATCGGAATTCTTCCGAACCAAGGTTGGTGGCATTCCTAATACACTACAGAGGAAGCTCATAGTGGTATTTTAGGCACGCGGAGAAGCTGTTGTTCGTAGCATATTCCCAGAAACGACAATCGTTCGACCTGCACCCCTATTCGGATTCGAAGATCGTTTGCTGCACAGGCTTGCAGGTGTGACGAATGTTCTCACGTCGAATTACATGCAGGAACGCTACTGGCCTGTTCATGTGAGTGTTATGTAAATGATGCTCAAATTCGTTCTCTGACGGGATGCCAGGCAATTGATGTGGGACAAGCACTAGAGAAAATGCTTCAGGATGACTCTACTGCCTCTCAAACTTATGAGCTATATGGCCCAAAGAACTACTCAACAGCAGAAATTGCTGAATTGGTAGACAAAGAGATCATCAAGCACCGACGGCATATCAACCTGCCTAAAGCTATCCTAAAACCAATTGCCAAGATTTTGAATCAAGCTCTTTGGTGGCCCGTGATCTCTGCTGATGAGGTTGAAAGAGAATTCATCGATCAAAAGATTGACCCCACTGCAAAAACCTTCAAGGATCTTAGCATTGAACCAGCAGAGCTTAGCAGTCTCACATTCCACTACTTGGTAGATAATCCCTTTCAAATATTCTCTTCATTACTAACTTTCCTATAGCAAGGATACCGGAGTGCCGCCTTCTATGATTTACCACCAGCAACTGAACGTGAGAAGAGAGAAGAAAAGAAATACTTGCACGTCATTGATGACCAGTAGCCCTGTGGATTGAGAAGGAGTGTATCAGGGTAGATAGATGGAATTGTACATAATCAAAATCCTTAAAACAGCTTGCTTAGAAATGTGAATTGTGAGATACATTTCGGCCAGCGATGAGACTGGAACGAAATGTTATACGGAATACCGAAGCTCCTCTGCTGCTACCTCGTTCTTGAGAATTCTGTAATCCTGTTGCAGCTCCTACTAGCAGCCTGAGGCATCAGTCAAGCGTACTTAGTCAGCCACGGTAACCAACTCAACATCCTTATATCATCATAGCACCTCGGGTCTCCAGGACATTATTCCAGCTAGAGACCCATGGCATATGTTCAGGATGATCTTTATGATAATTTTATATACCGCCTCTACTGCATCTACTACAACAATGAGAATAAAATACGCGCGAGCTGAGTGGCTGGCAAAGCATTCTTTACGCTTCTCCTAGATCCTCTTATACATCCTCCTTTTACCTCACCCTCGATCATATCTTTTTCAAGACTACTCGGAATACTCTGGGCGTAATGCTTTTGACATATCTATTAGCCCCAGCGGTAATCAAGAGCTCATCTAGTGAGACCCGTTTCAAATATAGCCTGATCTGCCTGTCCCCAGATCACGCAGTTCTGCTGAAAGGATCCGATCACGGCTGGCACCGCCGCATCCTGAAATACTGCGCGGAATGCTTGTGGGCTGTTCCCGTCTGCGGTTTGCTTCCTGAGGCTCGTTGGGTAGAGTCTGATGACTGGTTTTATGGTAGAGAGCGATGATGATAAGGCATATGCTACGATGACTGCTAGCATGTCAGTACCATTGTTGATCCACTGCGTGATGCCGAGGCTCAGCGACGAGTTAATGGCGGGGTCATCCGCGTTGGTTTGGTAATGGCCGACATACACGTCCTCAGCCTGCTGACCAGCGGCAGCTTCGGCAGCGGGGATGACGATGCCGCCAATGAGGCTTCCGAGTAGGGACGCTGAGCCAGCGACGAGGATGGTGAAGCCGAGGTCGTAGTCGGGGAGGAGGATGAGGTAGGATGCGTAGCTACCAATGTCCCTTGCTTTAGTGTAGGCATCTACGACACGACATGGGTCCTGTAGGCTTACGCGCTGGATCTCCCAGGCGTGACCTACGGATCGAAATGGGTCTGAAGTGAAGGTCACGGGCTTCATCCTATTCAGGATCTCGGAGTCAGTATTGCCTTTCTCAGTAATAAAGTTGAGTGCATATCTCAGAAGGACTGAGTAAGGAATGTTTCATCTCCTCAGCCATGCCGAAATATTAGGAACTTTTGCTTGGAAGCTGAACTCACCAGCGCCGGGTTTGCGCCCGGGAGAGGAGGTTGAGCATAGAGCGGCCAATGGAGGATAGGTCGGATGAGGAGGAATACACGCTCCCGGCCCTGGGGATAGTTAGAAGGTTATTTCTGGGATCAATGTGAGAAGGTACATACGGGCTTTCATCTCCAATATCAACGGCCCAGAACGTGGATATATCATCGCCAGGTATAATCCCAATAGAGTCACTCTGAGGAATGGCATAGCTTGTATGTGTGAGGTTCAGGGGCGCAGAGATGGCCTGTTGCATCAAAAAAGGGAAATGTTGACCAGTAATGTTCTCTAGTGCATAGGAGAGAATCTAGAAGGCGACGTTGGAGTATATTGGAGTGGTAGAAGTGGCAAAAACGGGATGGCGGTTAACAAAGCCAGCAAAGAAATCTGAAAACCGGTTTTAGTATCAGCAGGCAGTTCTTAATGGCCAATACCGGCCGGATAGGTTTGACTACGTACCTGTTCCATCTCGCCAAGTTCCGAATCTGTGTACGAAGATTAGCCATAAGCCATCACACGGATAACATGCGGGACGACTTACTGTCACGCCCGATATCCACCATATGGCTTGCCAATTCACCCAGCGTCACATCAGCCCACATAACGTTATCGATGGCATCCTTCGATTTGTTTATAGCGAGCTCAGCTAGTTCGGGAACATATCTCGTGACTGGCTGGTTGAAATACACGTCGCCAGCCTCGATGAGGAAAGTATATACGCTGAGAAGTTTTGTGATGCTGCCAATTCGATATACGGTGTTGGAATCGACGGAGGAGACGCCGGTTGAATTGAGCGTAGCGAGGTCAGTTGCGGTGTGGTGAGACTGGAAGAGGGCGGGTCCTGCGCTAAAAAGACTTCGATGGAGAAGGAATTTTCACTCGCGTCCAATGTACCATAACTGGAGTTGCCAGTACTGATTAGTTGCGCAAGACTCAACGTCAAGTTCGAGAAAGCGAACTTGAGGGGGCCGCCGGTGGAGAGTTGTGTTGGTTTGGGAAAATCGGGGCCGACGAAGGGGCAGTTCTGGAAGGCGTCTACTAATGGAAGTAGTGCAAGGATAAGCGGAAGGAGGAGGGGCAGTGCCGACGAAAGGCGGAATGAGGCCATCTAGATTCCTGATGGATATGATGATGCCTTGTATTCAAGTGTGCAGTGCCTTTGTCGAGTGTCAAGTCATCAGGCGTGGGGATGCAGCAGTCTTTATCCATATACTCCCATACATCGTATACAACTGGGGGAGGTTATCATCTTGGTTCCTAGCATCCTTTGCGAGAAAGCAGCTACATACAGCATAAGGCCATGCGGTTTGTGTAGCGGGTCCCCTGCACCGTATTCCAACATTGATTGGGTTTGGCACGCCCGTATTGGTGGTGCAGAGATAGTTATGGCTCGCGGCAGCCTTAAGACGCAGTGACGCACCCGCACCAAGTCACCACTGGCATAGGCGGGGATGACCTGTACTGGTTGACGAATCGAGTACGATTCACCCAATCAACTGTGCTCATGGTCATTTTTAAGCTCATCATGGGCGCCCTGGTAAGTGCGTTGACTATGAGATGCCATAACGACCCCGGATCTTTAGAATTTCCAGAATCTATCTGTCTGGTAAATGCTATTGTCACTGGCTCGTACGTGCTGTTATCCAACCCCAAATTCATTCCTCCACAATCATATGCTGTGTTCTTTTGGCCTGCCATTACTTGTTCAAGCCAACATCAATGGTTCGACAAACGTTTCATAATGGCTAACCAAATTTGAATACCCGGTAGACTACAAGGAGTTTGTCAAAATAAATCGATGGAATTGTATACCAAAATCCTTGAAATCCTTGAAATCCTTGAAATCTTTGAAATAATATAAGGTAATTGGATATATGAATACCACGATAGTTTGGATTAATAATAAGTTATAAACAAAATACTTTACTCTAGAAACTATTGAGATACCCCCTCCAATTTAAGTTGGACAAAGAAAATTGTTCTTCAAATATGGTGATGCTCAAAATGCCTCTGTGACTTCGGCAAAATTCTCACAACCTCAAAAATCCCAACGTGACAACCTCAACCAAAATGGACAGCGAAAGTGACAATGAGATACCGCAAGTCCCCTGCACAACACCCAAACGCCTTTTCTAATGTTCCCAGGACCCTCTCAACTTCAGCTCTAGACGCACTCAAAGAATTCTTCGCCGATCGCGATGCGCGGCAAAAGCAATTTGAAGATCTCAAAGCGGTAGCTGAGGAAGATGCTTCTTCGGGGCCGGGAAAGACTTTGAGTATGGATGCTTTTGCGGAGAACTGGAATGAGTCACAGTTTTGGGTATGTTTGTTTGCTAGAATTTGGATTGAGGGGTGGTGATGCTGATGAGAAGGGTAGTATTCAGATGAGACTGCTAGCATTCTAGCGAATGAGTTACTTAGGGGTGCGAATGCGGAGACAGTGATTGGCGTTGTGTCTGCTCCGAGTGTGTTTGTTCAGTTGAAGAATATTCTGGTTTGTTTCATTTCTCGTGACTGGAGGTAGTGGTTGCTGACTATGCATAGGCTGCGAGTGGGAAGTCGGTTGATCAGAGGCCAAAGCTTTGGTTATTTGAGTTTGACGAGAGATTTGAGGTCTTCCCTGAATTCGTGCCCTATGATTTCAATGACCCGGTGAAGTTGCCGCGTAAGTGCTTTGCGTCCTAGGAGGGCTGTTTTGACAATAGGTACAGCGGCTTTACGGGGATCTATGGATCATATTATTTGTGATCCGCCGTTTCTGAGCGAAGAGTGCCAGACTAAAGGTAAGATCATTGATATTCTTAGATTTCAGGTCTCAGTCTGACAAAAACAAGCGGCTATGACTGTTCGGTGGCTATTCAAGTCTTGGGGAGCAACGCCATTACCCGAAACAAAGCTCATCGTCTGCACGGGAGAACGAATGGAGAGTCTCATGAATAAGCTCTATCGGCCGCAGGGTATAGCAACCACGAATTTCGAGCCAGTGCACTCGAAAGGGCTGAGCAATGAGTTCTTTTGCTATGCGAATTTTGAATGCGAGAGTTGGAAGTGGAGGGAACAGAAATCTTCATCATAAGATTCATATTACTATGGCTTCTAACTAGCCTGGGGTATAGCTTCCATAGTCGAATGCAACGCCTAGAACCCTTTGCCTATATGCTCCGGTATCTACGAATGCTATGCTAAGGATTGTATGACGTAGAACAAAAGAAATGCCTGCTCATTCAACACTTGAGACTTGGACGCCAGGGTGACATTGTGGTCGTTGAACTTGAACCACTGAATCTCATTAGCATGCCTTCTTCTACAGAAAAGGTACGGGGCATACCTGATTTCCGACTCTCGAGTACGAGACATAATGGCCTGCCATGTCAGAAACACACGTAAGAGTGAACGAAGGAAGGAATCCCTGGTCTTACCAGTTTCAAGATTTCCCACATGCACTACCACGCTTTGGAGATCATAGGTACAAGATCTCGCTAACTCGAAATTTTGCTTCGTATCTTGGCTTCTTGCACGATTTGTGTATGGCAGCATCTCAAGTTTCAACGGAAAGGACACCTTGGTATCGATCTTAGATGCAGATCCATTAAATTGCTTGAAGCGCTGCATAAAATCTGTTAGATGACAAATCTCATTGAGAGAATTATAGCATCATCGAGGGAAGGGCTCGTCCATCGATAAGGCTAAGAATGAAAAAGAGGGCAACTAACCTTTAATTGTATGCAAAGAACATTGGGGAGACTCTTGATACTAAGTTGTTTCTTGGCCTCCTGAGTATCACATTGATCGCAGCTATACTGGCAGCGCTCTGCTCGGATATATTCTTCGTCGAGGCAGCGCTGAAGAGTTAATGTTGTTGCTTTGAGATGCTTTTTCTTCGAAAGCACATCCAGCCCCAAGCTCAAATCGAGGAAAGAGTTGACCTGAGTATTGATATTCCCACACTTACACGTAATGGTGCTCTGTAGCTTGCCATAGAACGTTTGATGCACGATGCATTTGCAACTTGCATCATTGACGCTCTTAGATCGTTTCGCAGGCGGGTCGTCTTCTAAGGCTCCAGGCCTACCCCCGCCATTGATCTCGTGAAGCTCCTCAGTAAGAAATTGGAAGAATTCATGAGCGTCTTGCTCTTTATTGCTGGCCAGCTCCTCGTAAGCCTTCCGCTTTGAGAGCCAGAAGCTGGCCAGAATATTCGATGCCGAATACCCTGTTGTTGTTTCTTCTGCATAGAAATTCTGAAACATATCGTCCATTGCACAGCTCATACAATTTTTGAAGGTACACTCTCCGTTTTGGTGACCGTCTCCGAGATAGAAATTTCGCAGCAAAGGGTTATGTACCAAACATTGCAGTATGACATTCATATAGCAGGTAGCTCCCATGTTGTAAATGCCCCTTATTCCACTGGCCCGGCATGGTGCTTCCACAGTATTTGTCGAAATGAATCTCGGGTCCTCCTTCACAGCATCCGTAAAGAGCTCGTCGTGTTTTCGTTTCTTGGCTATTGAAGAAACTGTCAGTCTCCTACCGACAAAACGGAATAGCAATGACGAGGTTACCTGAAAAAGAGCCTGTACCATGCTTCCGCATCCTCAACTCCTCCAATGTAGGGTCCCAGACAAAGTCATCGCACATTTGGCAGAACAATCCACCAGTTCTTGATTCGACATCTGGAAATTGTTAGTATTCGTTACCGTAATGGTAATAAGGGTTAGTACAGAATCTATGACAGGTTTCTGTGCCATGCTTGATCCTATCTTGTGCAGTTGTGGTCGTAGTACATTGTAGGCATAAATAGTTGGGTGTGAGAGTGGTCAGTGGCAGGTTATTTGCCGTCTTCGAGGTATGAGGAACAATTGGCGTATTGTCGAAGATGACACGGAGACAATTCTTGTAATGACTGATCGTATTTATCATGCGGTCGGCTGGCCCTGAGCTCAGAAGTAGCTGAAGATGCTCTACACGCAACCCATCAATAGATTGAACGCAAGGCTGAGGACACGAGAAACTCACCACAGCCATACAGCGGAACGCCAGGTTGAGGGGATTTGACTTTCAAAAACTTTGGTGACGCCGGCGTCACAGGACCTGAAGAAGTCATCTCAATTCTCGTGCTGGAACTGAAGCCGTATTCAGTATGTGAAGCTTATAGCTTGCAGAGAAATCTTGGGTAACTCGTGCGTGCTCCTGGCCTTGAGGGTGGTCAGGATCATCGGTGTCGGTGTGTCTATCAACATTTGATATCCAGACCCCCATTCTAATTTGGTCAAGAGCACGTCTTCTCGGATCAACTGGATTCTAAGGCCTTTTCATGACTCGGTTTCACGATCAAGAATTCTTTGATCTTTGTCTTCCATATGGAGGTCTAGACGTACAAGATTGTATACAGGAGACGCTCTCTCCACCAACCTTCGTGCATTGGAATTACAAATTTCCTCCTTTCAACAACCGAGGTCTAGGGCGTTATCTGTGCTTATCAAAGGGGCTTCAGAAACCCAAAGTCAGTAACAGTCAATATGGCAACTCAAATAATTCCTCTTCAAGAAGTAGAGCGTTTAAGCTCCAGGGTCATTCGGGTCCTCGGGGGGAACCCGGGAAAGGCAAGCGGACCGCCCATTCAATCAAGTAGTTATTACTGATATCCAATCTCAGTTCACCTTGCAAGGTAAGCGGCAGAGAGTTTCCATCAAGCTCGCCTGACACCATGATAAATAGGAACAAATACCTATATCATCGGGACAGGAAGACAACGCTTACTCATTGACACTGGGGAGGGGAAGCCTTCATGGATCTCTACAGTTCGGAAGGTTCTCCAAGATGAAAATATCAGCATTTCCGAGGCCATCCTCACACATTGGCATCACGACCATGTATCAGGACAGAAGGACTTACTAGAAATCTCGCCCCTGACAAAGATTTACAAGAACACTCCAGATGAAGGCCAGCTAGATATCGCAGAGGGGCAGAGATTCCGAGTGGATGGAGCAACCCTACGAGCCGTCTTTTCTCCGGGGCATACTCAGGATCACATGGCTCTGATTCTCGAGGAAGAGGATGCCATGTTTACTGGTGATAATGTCCTTGGTCACGGAACTGCTGTGTTCGAGGACCTTGCGACGTACCTGGCGAGCCTAGAAAAGATGAGGGGCACTTTCCGAGGTAAAGCGTATCCAGGACATGGCCCTGTCATTGACGATGGACCAAGCAAGATTGTTGAGTATATTCGCCACAGGAAGCAGCGAGAGGACCAAGTGATTCAAGTGTTGAAGTCCTCCAAATCATCCCCTGCTATTGACTCCGCCTGTAGCGAACCTGACAATTGGACATCAATGGAAATTGTGAAGATCATCTACAAGGATGTTCCTGAAAACCTTCATCTGCCTGCCAATGCTGGTATCATACAGATTCTCCATAAGCTAGAGGAAGAAGGCAAGGTGGTTGAAGATTCGGGGGCAGGGGCGTGGAGATTGAGGAATAAAGCGGCATTGTAGCTGATAATATGAATACATGGTATGATAACAAGCTCTATCTAGAAATCATGACACCTTGAAAATTGCCATTATCTACAAGCAGCTGGTGCTGTTTTGCTTGTTCCTGATTCTTGGGTTATTCTACCGCACTCATGGAACGACATCTAGCGCGTAAGTGCTTTGAGCTTCATGCCGCAATGGTCTATCCGAGATAATTCCTCTGGTCGAGAACGCAGAATTGCGACGACTTGAAGTCTCAAGGTCTGTCTTATCTGACACAGGCATCGCAGTTGATGTACTTGACGGGCTCAGACACGGTGCTTGCTGATAGTGAAGAGAGCCCCGGCTTCCATTCAAGTCACGGACGACAGACAAGAGAACGCGATGAACGATAATTGCCGTAATTTGACTGATAGGAAGCTGTGTACACTAGGTACTTCAGTAGTTACCAAAGCAAACGCACAACTTTAAACTCTCTCATGCAGAATATCGACGATCTGCCATTCAAGCATCAAGTCATCTTAAAATGATGCCACAACTCAGCATGACCTTTCATTTCATTTGTACTGGATATCCGTTGTGCGCGCGGCAGTAAAACCCGAAAGCCGAAGACAAACCCAGGGTAGGATTCAGATCCTGGAGCGAGCCAAGACATCTCAGACCATTGAGATGCATATAGTGTACAGTGTCGTAAGTATCGTAAGTATCCTTGACACTCGTATGTTTTCCAACTTACGGTATTTTCACCACGTGTCATAAGTAGCTTGAATATCTAGTGCTCAAAACGAAGATTCAGTGTAGGGAGGTATAGATGATCTTCGATATAGACGGCCTAGCAGACAAGATATCGAGGTTTATATTAGCGGTGAAAGCAACTATTACAGCAAGGTAGGTAGTACACAGGTAGTTTAGAGTCGCATGTGGCGCAACGGGGAGCTTGTGATTAGTTTAGCGGCCTCCCAACGTCTTCCAATTGAATCAGGTTGCGCAAACACACGGAGGCCTATCCCGTCCACACATTGATGAGCTTGCGAGCCACCTATTTAGCCACCCATTTTAATAAAGTCCACCATGGCCCTTTTCTATCATCAGAAACCACAAGTCTCTGCCGAAGGGTGGTGGTCCAGGCCCCGCTCGTTGACCACATGAGAAGAAGTGGATCTCTGACGATCATGAAGAAAGACAATCAGCGGCGTCATGGAATTTGTCTCTCAGACATATCTACCGTGCATATATCCATAGGTAACCTGGGTGGTCCGATGGTCGCAGATGACCTTGTGCGGCACAAGGTGGGATGCGGGCGTGAGGGAGGGTGGAAGATCATGACCATGTTCATATTCATGTTCATGTTCAGGAAAACCACCAACAAAAAAAAAAACCAAAAAAAAAAAAAAAACCTGGGGGATTTCCTTTTTGGTTTACAGAACAAAACCCCCGAATTCCAAAAACCCCGGGGAAAGGGGGGGGGGGATGAAATGGGGAGGGGATTGTTGGGGGGATGG